>Ga0224511_10002598_pt1 | contig 12316 bp, 9 predicted proteins | sample SF_May12_sed_USG_2_FD_169988 | JGI IMG/M metagenome (GOLD analysis project Ga0224511, IMG submission 169988) | Sediment microbial communities from San Francisco Bay, California, United States - SF_May12_sed_USGS_8_1 | ecosystem: Environmental > Aquatic > Marine > Sediment | place: USA... | reverse complement strand
ACGGGGGGGAATCACGTGACTTCATAAGATACCAAACACGCGTAATGGCGTCCAAAAACTCTCGGTAAGTTCACTTTTTTGTTAAATTATGGCTATACAGAATACAAATATCATCATGGGACCTAGCCTATCATATGCGCAGTAACTTTGTCTTTCTTACGGTATAACGTGCGTTTTTGTACGTTTAGTAGTTTTTGAGAACATTCATTGAATTGTGCCAAAACTGCCTTTTCAGCCGTGATAACTTCCACGAATCTCTATTTATTGGCTCAAAATTGATTGAAAAACGTATGCATTGTTCATTTGTAGACACAAAACCAAGCATTAATATTGATATTTGTCCTATATATGTCTGTAGAAACTTTTTTTGAAAGAAAATTCGGCTCACAATCGCCATTTTCAATGTTTGGGTAACAAACACGCGTTTTCAGAAGAGGTAACTTCCACGAATACGATCTGGTAACAAACACGCGGAGCTCAAAACGCATCACCATTTACTTTAATATTGCTAAAAGGATGGAATTCAATTAAGTAAATTATGTGTTACCTATTAGTGTTTAATATTTCTACTTTTGTAAAATTATATTGCATGTTTAAATTAAGAATGTCCCAACTGTATCTGCATTTGCAAGTGGCCTAAATAAGTTTTATGCTTTTTAATTGATGTTTTAGTTTAGTTATTTAATGTTTTCTATAAAGTTTTATTAGTAAATGATTAGTCTTAAATTGTAAATGTTCAGGATTTGCGCCTGCATTATGTAGTCCGTATTGACTTGTGTCAGTTTAAAGTTTAAGTTGAAGTTTTATGAACTTCTAATTTCAGAATATTCGCCTACCGAACCTGTAAGAGTATTGTGTACAATCATTTGGAAGATTGTGTGGCATTGCCAGACGACACTGATACAAGGACCTGCCGACTCTGTCTAGCAGAAACTGGTCTTCCAAAACAACTTAGCCCCTGTGTGAGTTATGTAGAGTGGTATTATGTTAAATATAATGACATGTGTGTCTTAGTTTTGTGTTTTATTATATCATCAAAAGATTATTGATTGGTAAAACATGTTTCAACGTCTGGGATGCATACATTTTTTGTCATAAAATATTATATTTACCCCTTGTACGGAAATAGTAAGCCAATTGCCCAGTGAGTACACGAGCAGTACAGACCGCTAAATATTTCCATTGACTGCCGATATACAACCTCGTTGTCTAAAATCGTTGTAAAGTAATCAAACATAATATCAACTAGCCCTGTTAAGTATTTAAATGTGCTGCATATTTCGTTTTTCCCAGGGACCATACATTCGATACAGCAGAAAGAAAACGATTGACGGGTCGCAGTAACCGGAAACGGTGTCCACTTCAAGAAATGCTGTACAGCGGGGAGCCCTCAGTGTTCGATGGGAACGTGCACGACGAAACGAGGCAAAAATGCTTCCAACCGACAAGATGGGCCTTTCCGATTGAGCGACTTTGTGCGAAAAAACATAAGACTCAATTATCGTTCAAAGTGAAAAGGGTGCAAATTGTGACATTTGACTATCAATAAACGATGGCATTAACAATAGATATGACATTTGAAATGAAACCAAATGAAGCACCCATATACCGATGTATGCCGGTTTATATGATTGGTATCATATTCTTGCTGAACAAGGTGTAGAAAAAGATTTAAACATGTCTTTTATGAACATGATTAAGCGGCTATGAAACAATGGTGCCGTTTTAATGTTTTGACAACTTTTGTATAACTGCTCCTCTGACATAACTCTATATATTGCAACAAAGGCATTGTTATCATCTAATTATGTGTTTGTGTGATATATGCATTTAAAAAGCACACATGCAACAATAAAACCTGATTAATTGTTATAACGTTTATTTATAAAAATGAAATATCAAAAGTATCACAGGGATTAAAAATCACAATATCTAGTAAGAATCATATCTTATTCACAAATACCAACAAAAACAATGTAAAACATAAACATTTTGTTTGCCTAACATAGATGATTATCAAGTTATCTGTGGTGTGAATAAGAATGATAATAATGGAAAATACAGTCAATAAAGTGATAACACACATGAACGTTATCAATTATGAAAAACTTTTATCTATTTGAGATGAAAAAATATAAACGAACACATTGCAAACAGATCATGATCACTTTAACGAAATCATCTAGGTAGTGACAGGTGTAATTCTTCTCTCCCCTGTGCATCGTCTGATGGTCATTAAATTAAGGTTACAGATTGATTTTATTCGGGCAGATATCACATATGTATACTTAACACTCGTGCACGGAACGTCGATGCAATCGTAGGTCTGCTTCTACAGCGAAGCAGCGGCCACATTCACACTTAAACTGTTTTGATTGCATTGGCTTGCTACATCTGTGAAAGTGAAACATTATATTTTTGACAAATGTACTAAGTCGAAATCATCATGATTTAACAATACTATTTTACAACACATTTTAAAAGCAAAATGTTGATTACGCGTTAAAACATTTCAAATTGTTAGTCTTAATATTTACTATACTATTTACTGCATTGAGTTAGTTTAATGAAGTACCTATGTCTGGTTACATTCGCCTTGGTGTAGAATTGCACCCCACATCACTTGTAGGGGGCCTTGCCTGTGTGGCTCCTCTTATCGGCTGAAAGCCCGGAAGAGCCTTTGAATTGTCTGTTACCAGTTTTGCTAACGTGCCATTGCAACTGCTTTCTGTAAACAAATAGCAATGTAAAGGTAAATGGTGATGCGTTTTGAGCTCAGCGTGTTTGTTACCGGATCGTATTCGTGGAAGTTACCTCTTATGAAAACGCGTGTTTGTTACCCAAACATTGAAAATGGCAATTGTGAGCCGAATTTTCTTTCAAAAAAGTTTCTACAGACATATATAGGACAAATATCAATATTAATGCTTGGTTTTGTGTCTACAAATGAACAGTGCATACGTTTTTCAGTCAATTTTGAGCCAATTAATAGAAATTCGTGGAAGTTATCACGGCTGAAAAGGCAGTTTTGGCACAATTCAATGAATGTTCTCAGAAACTACTAAACGTACAAGAACGCACGTTATACCGTAAGAAAGACAAAGTTACTGCGCATATGATAGGGTAGGTCCAATGATGAGATTTTTATTCTTTATAGACATAATTTAAAAAAATAGTGAACTTACCGAGAGTTTTTGGACGCCATTACGCGTGTTTGGTATCTTATGAAGTCACGTGATTCCCCCCCGTGATGTCACAAACATGTATTTACCTTGTGTGAAGTTTGGGGACACCAGGAAGCCTGAAAAGCAATATTTTTTTTTATAAAATACCAAGAATGTAATACATCTTACGTCTTAGTTCTACTGCGTACCAAAACATGCCAATGGCACATTGCTATGACATCATTTACAAAATTATTCTCAACATATTACAATAAGGCATAAGATTGATTTCAACTTGTACAGTGTATTTTTATGCATGCTGGTATTCATTTTAAAAACATGTAATAGACGATCACTATATTGACTATTTATAATACAAACTATATGTTTTATTGTATTACTTAAACAACTAATGTTAAAAGAAAATGTCTTTTGACAACAACAGCGAATCAAACAAAAATACTTACCCGATGTGCAGACACACATTAATAACAGGAAAAGCGATGTCAATGGAAATATTGATGCCATCTTCAGTTGAAATACACCACACGAATGTTCAATATTATTCTTAATATTAACGAGATTAACGCGATAGTCTTTAACGACAAGCACGCTGGTAAAGACGTATGTATAGAAGAGTCCTATAGACGGCTTCAAACATTCTGTCTTAAGGTATGACCTTCCTAATGCAGTATGAAGGATACACATTTGTATATTTTATCAAAAAAATAAACAAGTTTTTTTCATTAAAAATGTGATATATATTATGCTTTTACATTTCAACCGTAGAAAAATCTTTTTCAAATGTAAGTTACCTATATTTGCTTAAATTAAAATAAAGGGAAGTAATTTTACATCTTATTACCTTCCTTAAATATGAATAAAATAAAACATTTCAATCTTGTTTATAGATTAAAAATCCAAAAACTGAGAAAAGTTGTGCGGTGGAACGTCTTAAAATGGCATATATTTAAATAAAAAAGGTTTATAAAATCTCTTTCTAGCTTCAAATATGTGAATTCATTAGGAAGGTCATACCTTAATCTGAGTCTCTTCTACCATGGTATGTATGAAATTTGAAGTAAACATAATTTAAAGAATCTACCATTTAACGTGTGTCGCCCACGAAGATTTGATGCGATAAGTAAATACACAATTCCTTTATAGCTTGGTAGGAACAGCTATGTTGAAGAATGGTCTACTAGTACTGCTATACTATCTTAAATAAGTATGCATCGCAGCATGTCAAAAGTACTAGCTATGTTTATTTAAGCTTCATCACTTGGTCAAAATAAACGATAATTCATCAAGGCGACTTTAAATCGGACACGTTTAGAGACCCCAAACGTGCTTAAAATCTGGACGAATTACATTCTTCAAAGTATGTAAAATCAGATATACACTGTAATACCGCTTTATTAAATTAATTAATTAGTTGACATGTATTTGCGATACTGCCTACATAACTCTTCAGATGGTAAAGCACGATTAGTCAAAACATCTTTTGAGGGACCAACGCATCGATGCTTATTATCATAATGATGACCAAGCATGCACATGCTGTTTGCTTCACATTGAACACACCTTAAGGACTAAATGATACCTCTTACCCATTTAAGTTTCACGTCGCCAATGAAGAATGGTAAATTTGTTTAAAACAGTACTAAAAACGCTTCAAATGTACATTTACATTGTCATTGAAAAAAGAAATATAGGATTTTATCAAGGCACATTTGTTTGACAGTACAACCAAACTGTTTTCTTATCACCAAATGTGATATTGAAATAACGCCTGTATTGCGTTGTAGTTAGACACCTGTGCTATATATTTAAAACATCTATCAGGTTTCAAAATATTAAAGTATGATAAATAAATGTTTTGTTTTAAATGTCAGCTAATAATATATTTTGCATAAATATGAATTTTAATAAGAAAGTAAAATATTTTTTTTACACAGAAAACACGTAGCATGCACATAGTCTTTATATCTTATACCTGTCGTTTTGTAACAAAAATGTTCTTTACAGATTTGTGCGTTTAATTATTGCGAAATGTCTGGGAAACAAATCCCGTTTTATAGCTTACATTAACAAAATTGCATGCATAAGAAGTACGTGCAATTCCGGACAATACAAGTTGTTTGCGATGGTATAAATGTTCTCATGAGTCAACATAAAACTATATTTATTAATGGTCTAGAGAACTTGTTTCTCACTCTTATACGCAAAAAATTGTGGTCAAATTATTTTGTTGTTTGGTGTCGCAAAAGAAATAAAAACTACTAAAATAATAACTTAAACGTGAAACGTGTATAATTTTATCCATTGAAGCCAATATTCTCTTTATGTGTGTTATCTTATATGTTATTGAGTTGTGTCTAAACTTCTTTAACGGCTATATTAAAACTCCTATCCCGGCCTTGGTGGATTTTAATTCCAAAATTAAAACAAATCAAAATAAACAGCAGTATTTCACAGATAATCATTATCTATAGAATACTTCTTTCATAAAGTAGCCCTATATATATGTACAGCCTCAGGAGATTATGATTAAGAATAAAACGCGCTTTGATATCAATAAAAATGTTTCAATATGGAAGGTATTTTAATTTGTACTGATGTAATCTTTAAATAAAAAAATCGAAAGAAACCTATAATGAGCAAAGGTAGTTGCTTAGGCATTTTATTAATTACAGAGATGTTGTGTTTTAAGTTAGTGAGCGGTTACAAAGAAGATGTTTTAAAGAAAATGTTGACGGACGACGCACGACGACGAACGACCAGTCAAAAGCCGGTCAAAATAGCTTACCTTAATCACCTTTGAACGATTTATGATTAAACAGTAGCATAAGAAAATAAATAATCAAAATAACATTTCCGTCATTTCAATAAACGCGAAACGATTTACAGGAAGTCACGACGCCTTTGCTTAAGCGCATTTGAATAGCCATTTCCATTGCAAAACGTCAATGCGTACACATAAAAGTTTTCCCTTTAGTTCGACGTAAACAGAAATCGGGATTTGGTGGTTACAATCAGTGCATCAGCGCAGAGTGCTAGGCCAATGATAGTTTTTCTTTTTGAAATTTGGGAATAAAAAGTGCATATTTTCAATAAAAAAACAAAAAAAAACAAAAAAACCCAACTTAATTTGATTTTTTTAATTGCTTGATTATAGTTTATTTTGAACACATAATACAAATGCATGGAGCTCTATTGATTTAATTTGGTTTTCAATAATAAATAAAACTTTTGTTGAATTCAATTGAGAACAGGGAACGCTCTCAGGAAGCAAAGCCTGCATGAAGGAAAAAGCAAACTGACAGTTGACATGTTAACACCTATGTAGCAAAATAAAACGTCGCCTTTTGACTGTAAACACATTTGGGATTTTGCGATTGTTATTAATAAATAAGGTTGCTGTTTATTTAAAACTATTTAAAACTATTAACGCCATTAAATTGTGATAAACTGAAATGGCTACTCATCGCTCCTACTAGAATAAAGATAAAACAGATTTTATATTATTTATTTGGCATGCGTGTTTGTAGTGCACACATTTTGCAAGTATGTGTTTTGAAGACAAAATATGCGCAAATCACGCAAAACGCAGACCAAACGTTACCACAACGCATGCCTATAAATAAATAATATATTTTGTCTTTTTCTATGAAAATTTAAACGTACCTTTTACACGTTTTATTCAGTCCTGTTTTAAACAAAATTTCACTTCATCATTAGGAACGCGATGTTTTCATGGATACTTATATATCTATTTAAGCACAATGACTTTCCTATATAAAATTCTACTAAGTTCACCATTTGTATATGAAAAATTAACTGTATGGTTGGTATGTGTACTTTTATCATGCATTAACCACAGGAGTGTGTGCACATTTTAGAAAATGATTGTATCGACACAGTACAAAAGTACACAAATAAGGTAACGTTTTGTCATTCAGATTTGTTCAGTGTGTACCAAACAACCTGTGCATGCTTGGTCATCAGTACGATGAATTAGCACCTATGCGTGGGTCCTTGATGGATACCTGTTGGGTCAAAGTTGTGTCATATCTTAAGAGTTGTGTAAGCAGTGACAATCAAATTAAGAAACGGGGTATTATATCTATGTTTACATTCTTTGATTAACGCAACTCAGTCAGCTTATCAGCACTTCTAGACATAATCACCGGTCTACATTTTAAGTTGTTTTAATGCATGATCAAATATTTCCAATATTTAATGAGTTTAATGTTCACAAAACTCTTGGTTTTGACATGAATGTTTATGTTAGTTAGACCACAGTTTTGGATTAATCATCCTTGAACATAGTTTGTTCTACCAAGATAAAAGTTCTTTTTTATAAAATTCTTTCATTAAATCTTCGTGTGCGATAAACTTTGATTGGCATGTACTTATAAACATGCTTACGTTGGTATTATACCTTCCATGGCAGGAGAGCACCAGCAAAAGGCCTAGAATGTTGAAGACACTATATACGGCGCGTCCATCCAAGAGTCCTTACCATTGTGCTTGTCGTTTCAAACTGTCACAGTTATCTTGTTACTATATAGAATCATAGTGAATTTTACATGCCGTTTATTTCGCAATGGAAATTGTATTCAAACTGACATGGCTTTTCCTAATATCAATGTGTGTCAACACATTTGGTTAGAATATTTGTTACATTCTATGTTTTTTTTTAAAGGATATTGGTTAAAAAGGATAATCGAATGACTTATATTATTTCAAATTGCATAAATAAAAAATCAAACCCTTTAAGCGATAAAAATCTCAGTTTTATCTGTTTTGTTACAGGATTTCTTCTGTCGCCGAATGCTACGCAAGGTAAACTATTTTAATAACTAGTTTTATGTATTTATGTATTATTAGCGCTTTCCCTTTTATCAGTTTATCATAACTTATTTGATGTGTTTCATGCCTTATTTGTCATTTTGTTCAACTACATCTACGTCGACATGAGCGTTGTAGATATGTTTACTGTTCTCGTTTAGTTAACTACTTCTGCTTGAGAGTTGTTTTTGGTGTTCAATGTTTCAGCTTCATGTGTAGACGTCAACCCAAGCTGTGACCTTTTCCATATTTGTACCACAGACGTGGAGACTGCCAAGAAGTTGTGCAGAAAGTACTGCAATCTATGTGATGTCGGTAAGCTTACCATATCATGTTTTGGTTATTATTTTGTGTTATAAAGAGGAAGATAAGGTCAATGTGCTTTATTTTTAAGATTAAGAGCCTTTAAATTGTGTTTACTTTTGTCGAGTTAAGAGCGTTATCTAGTACATACAATCCTTCGACCATTCACGTTACAGCCGGAGATTCAGATAAAACGTAGCTATGTATAACCATTATACATAGGTACACCTTTATTTACAAACATTGAAATGTATATCTGATTGACGAGTTGTACTTTCCTTTAACAGTTGACGGCGGTTGGTCTATTTGGGGCTCGTGGGGCACGTGCTCTGTTACCTGTGGTAACGGGACGAGAGCACGCACCAGAACGTGCGACAGTCCCCCACCAGCCCACGGAGGCAATGATTGCGAAGGTCAACACAACGATTCAAGTGTCTGCTTGATGAATGCGTGCCCCGGTAATCTGATATTATTCCCCCATTTAAAGAGCATTATACATGTAGGATACAAAATTAATTTGACAGTGTATATGTGTATGGCATGAACAACGACATGAACCAATATTATTTTAGTTCAAATGTAAAAGTAAATTCTTAAATGCAATGGAAATAAATATATATTTTTTTAAAGTCCCTCCAATAAGATGGTGGTGCGTTAACATTTATATTTATCGATTAAATCAATCATCGACGAGTAGTCTGGTTCGATTTCATCTATATTAGTATACACTAAGCTAAACATGTTTCCATGTTTAAATTTAGCATTATTTGAACTCACACGCACGCACACACACACGCACGCACGCATACTCAAAACAATCTCAATGCAACGGTAATAACATTCATATCAGTTAAAAGTCAAAGTTAATCTTTATTGTTTAACGTTTTTCCAACTGAATGTTCTTAACAAAATAGTCCACGGCGGTTGGGGAGGCTGGAGCACGTGGGGCACGTGCAGCGCCACCTGCGGCATTGGGTTGCGACGCCGGGATCGTGCATGTGACAGTCCCTGGCCGTCCCGGGATGGGAACCATTGTTTTGGGGAGAGCTTATCCTATGACATTTGCGCAGATTACCAGTGTAAGTAAGAGGCGTATGTTTACTGTTGACTTTGTTATATAATTATTTATTACGATGCCTATCCGGCTCATGTTCGTTTGGTTCAGTCCGTTTGTAATACGGATTAATCAATGTTGAATAAAATGTTCCTTACTAAGTTTTGTTCTGGATGTTTAGCTCACTATAATAAACAATGCTCTCAGTATTTTACTCTGAAGGTAAAACGTTAACAATGTTGTTAACAACTTGGTTTAGCAATTTTGTCATGAGTAATCCGCTTAAGTAGTCAAATACCCTACATTCAATGCCAACACATTAACAAACTGCATTGTACATTTATCTACCGAGATGTCGGACTTGACCAGAAAACTATGTGATTGCGTTGTTTAGGCCAATAATTTGTCTCAATTGACAAAAATCAACGTATTGAAGGTGTCGTGGGGTGGACGCCATGGTCGGCGTGGTCATCCTGCACTTCGACCTGCGGCGTGGGGCTACAAGAGAGGACGCGATACTGCCAAAATCCGATAGCATCCGCCCTTGGCAACAGCTGTCCGGGTGATGCCAGGGATACTCGAACTTGTACCAACACATCTTGTGAGTATGATTACAGTGTATTCATAATGAGTATCAATCAACGCATTGTGTTTAGGGCTATGCATAGTTTATTAAGTCATAAAATTAGGTATAGTTCACATGATTTGTGGTTAAAGCTGTTGTATCCGATTTTGAAGTTTGAAGTAATATCAGAAATTACTATTATTGACTGAACGTTTCTCTTTCTTACTTATGGCTGGATAATGACTTAAGCGACCCGCTTTGAAAGGGTAAATTTTCTTCATAAGTTCAATGGTCACCCCTAATTGAGTGTTGTGCACATCATGGTAGTGGCCAAAGCACGTCTTAACAAAGCGATGGCGGAGATTCAATCCCGTACTCAAAGCCAAGTATATTCTCTTACATAAATAATAATTTATATTCCATATAAAACATATCGACCAAATCCCACATGCAGCAGATTGGCATACGAGTATCCGTATGCCTCTTGTTTTGTCTTCATTGACCTTCGCGACGTTGTTCTTATTTTCATGACGTCATGAACGTCCTAATGAGCCCCGCAATTTTAGCCTTCATCTTCCCGACCGTTTAATATATTATTACAACAAAGTGGCTTAGAAACTCAAAAATATACCAGAATGATCATGAAACTGTTACTATTTCATTACTTTTCTGCTCAAAATGTCCAAACCATGTGTAAATGTAAATAACTAACTTTTTAATGCACATTTTGTATTTTGAACGTCCATTTGTTTCTCTGATCGCCGTCGTTAAACGGTGTTTTTCACATTGGCGCAGATGGGTGGACATATGCCTATTAATAATTTTTAATAGAACACATTTTATATGTGTATAAGATAAAATTTGTTGTATTGTAAGTTGTGACATATTTGTAGAACTACACACACACGCTAATGATATTAACTGCTGTTATATAATATTTAGTAACTACCTTCCCTACGCCAGTTAGTTTAGGATAAAGTTTTCCCTTACGTAAATGCGGATATTGAAACTGATAAATGTAAAGGGCCATGCATTCAATGTGTTATCTTTTACATAAATACAAAACACGCTCAGGCTATATGGTGTCTTGTGTTGTTCCAGTTTTTGTAAAGACCAATTTGTCATGGCACCTTCCTTAATCTTGACCCTGTCTACAATGTTTTACTCTCTCTTGATCATCAATTTATATATACATAAATAAGTGATTTTACGATTAAAATGTGAAAACCTACACCGAACAATTGGTATAATATTGCATCCATACTGTGTACGAATCAATACCTTCCTAAATTAAACATATAGTTGTGTAAAGCACGCAATAGATATCATAGCATATGTTCAGGTGCCGTCGGGTGGACGCTATGGTCAGCGTGGTCATCCTGCACGTTGACCTGCGGCACCGGAACTCAAACCAGGACCCGGGATTGCCAGAACCCGGCGGCCTCAGCATTAAACGACAGCTGCCCGGGAGATGGAACTGACTTCCGCACTTGCAGCAACAACTCTTGTAAGTAAAACATTTGGTCGAAAAGTAACATCTTTATTAACCAGGTTTTCAACGGCTTATTGACGCCAAATTTGCTGAATGGGTAGCTTACATCAAGACGCAGCTTGGGATTGCTACCCAGGTGTCTGTGATCAAGGTCAAGGTCACTGTTACTAAATTTAGAAATTCAGTTTCCGCTCAATACCTTTTGTTTGCTTTGGCCTATTGACACCAAATTTGGTGCATGCAACCGATGCAACCAAAATAATGGCATCATTTTTTCTTCACTGCTATCTTTCATTTCTTATTCCTGTCATATCAATACTTGGTTGAATCGTTGAAAACCTGGTTTCGTCGCATTTCGGCGTTTCTTGTTAATAACTAAATTTAGATTTAAGACCATGTTTAAACTGGTGAAGTCCGTTATGGTTTATACAATTCATTGACACAACCGGAAGTATGAATGGCAAAGTATTGCCTTAATGCCCTGTCCAAAATGGTTTCCTACTAGCTTGATGTTTGTGTGAGATTTTCAAAGAAAATAATTATGTTATTTCGACAACATATAGTCCGGCAGATATGTGAAATATTCTGAGAGTTTTGTGCCTTTGATGATACAAGCATGAAATTTGGTACACATTTATAACATAGCCTTAGGAAACAATTGGGATATAGGGACATTACAGATCACCCCTAGGGTCAAAATGGCGGCCACTTTACAAAATGGCTGCCAAAATAACTAAACTCTGCCTACAAGGTCAGCAGTCATATGTGATTGGTACAAAACACTGTAATGAGTAAAATATGATTATTATAAACTACATTTAGTACCATGAGTATTCACATACTTTATTATATGCTTCATATATATTTAAAACTGCATCAACGGT
>Ga0224511_10002597_pt1 | contig 12316 bp, 5 predicted proteins | sample SF_May12_sed_USG_2_FD_169988 | JGI IMG/M metagenome (GOLD analysis project Ga0224511, IMG submission 169988) | Sediment microbial communities from San Francisco Bay, California, United States - SF_May12_sed_USGS_8_1 | ecosystem: Environmental > Aquatic > Marine > Sediment | place: USA... | reverse complement strand
GTATACATTGCTTATTAATTAAAAGGAAATGATTTATCCTTGATCTTATACTTAGTAAAATTAATGCATTTCAGCTTGTTTGAATACAATTTTGTGTATCTTTCATTGGCATACAGAACAAAAAGATTTCGTAAGTATCAAAATATTCATTCACTATTTTTTCACTTGAGGGCGATTTTCTCAGAGCCTGGCTCATCTTCACAACATGGCAAGCCATTCCTTTTAAAAGGAAATTTTATTCAGCCCTATTATTGATTTATGGAGGAGTAAGGACAGCCATCTTGTTTGTTATTGTTTTCATACTGCCTGTGGTTCCTGAATTCTTTCTCTTTTCCAAATGAAATAAGGTGCGCTTTATTACGTCATAGAACTTCAGCGTTCTGCCTTTTTGTTATTATCGCGTGATTTTACATTTTTTCAATTTTTTCAATTCACTTCTTCCGTCAACATTTAAAAGTCTATTCAGTCGGGTTTCGGAAAGCAGCGTAAGCAGTCATTAGTTAGTTCTATTCTTTGTTTATGTTTTTTTGTCTAGAGTTGCATGACTGTTACTATTTTACTATATAATGAATTTCCTTCTCGAAACCTAGTCAGGAGGGAATAGAATGATGCTATGGTTTAAATAATAACTTTACCATTTATGTTTTTCTAACATTGGCCACTCTGCCATGGACCTGTGAGGATTTTCACAGGCAGAGGACGTTTGTACTTAGAATTCTCTCTCTCTATTTCACCCATTTCTGTTTAATTTTGCTTCTTTTTACTTTCCTGTCGTTTTGTTCACCATCTAAGTGGCCTGGTTGGAGAGATTAAATGCATTTTTTTCTTCTCTAAAATATGTTGAGAAAGTGTGAGGTTTGCTATAGCTTAAAACAGGTTTAAACCCCCAATGAAAGTCATTGACCGTACCAAGGCGGTAACTCAACATTTCTTGGAGAATTCCTTTAAGAAATTATCCATAAAAAAGAAAAGAAAAAATGAAAAATCCGAAAAACACAAAAATATATGTTTTCTAAATGTCTGTTGCGTCATGATGTTGTAAGAGTTTTTGTGTCGTCCCTTGTGTTAGTTTTTGTACGGGCCATTTTGTCATGGTGCCCTTAAACATGACATATCTACATTGTTTACAACATTCTTTGTTTGAACATCTCTTCAATTTATACTGTCATTGAACCCAGCGATATTGATATGTCGATACACATTTTAAAAAGTCTCTATATCGAAACGCATTTCAAATATCGATATATCGGCGTAAACATAACTAAAGAAAAACGATTTTGTGTTGTTTGTTTGTTTTTTCGTAAAATTACTGTTTTTGTCAATAAAATGTCTAAGCTGAAACAGTGTTGTAATTGAGCCGGTCTGAAAGCCTTTCTTTAATTGAAATGTAAGTAAAATAATTCTTAACAGTAATACACTATACTTATTCTTCACATACACATTACTTGGTGTGCATTCCTTTACATTGAAATTTTTTTACACCGGAGGAGTAGCATAGTCTTAATAATACATGTATAGCATTGCGATTTAAATCTGCGACCTCAGGCACCACAGTCCTATGCTTGACCCCCAAGGCCATCGAGGATACTGATAATAAGCAATTAAGTAAACTTTTTCAACATAATGCATGGAAACATAAACAAACAACAGCCCAATTTGTGGGCCACACTTTCAATAAAGTCGCTTTATCGTTAACATTGTATAATGTATGAGTAAATATAGCTGAGAGAAAGTCATTTTTGCGACGTAAAAATTACAGCCTGACTATTGTTGAATTTTAACAGATCGTGTCCCAAGATGTAGACAGGCTAAGTAATAAACACAATGAAAACAGAAGTTAAAACATTTTTATTGTCACAATCCCAAATCAAGCTTTTTACTGAAATTATGTTAATTGCATATATAGATATGAAGAAACATATTCATCAATATCGGGGAAAATTTTCATGTTAAGCTATTATATATACTAATACTGAAAAGTTTAGTCAGTATTTTTTTCCTTAATCATTAAGTTACATGCACAATATATGCAAATAATGTGTATATCCACTTTATTTAATAAACCCCTTAGCACATAGATATACACTTTAACATTCATGCGCCTTTTAAAATTGTATAAAATGCACGTGCAACAGAGAAACTGATTTATCAAATCAAGTAAAAATTGTCAAAACCTAGACACATGTACCCATGAATAAGAAGTCGACGGTACGCCGTTCAAATTTTTCGTTATTTGATCAGAAAAGCGCATTTGGTATGGTTTACGACGAAACAAACGATCGTAACGATGACAAATAGTTGGATGTTCAGAAATTTAAAATGTATCATCCCCAGTACCAGTTTAAAGAAACTGGAAGTTGTAAGGACAAAAAACGTTCAGGTTGACCCCGAAAATGTCGGCATGTACAACTTACATTATGACGTCATCACGACGTAATCGTAATCAAAACGTCAGAAAGTGGTTTACTGTTTGCCTGATACATTTGGAAACAGAATTTGTTCTGAAACGGCGAGCAATCGTCTTGTCTGAACTTGCCGGACAGACCTTAATATACTGATTTTTCTTTATTAAACGTCACTGTGAAAAGAATTAAAAGTTCCAAGACATTCCCCGTACTTCATCATTGTGTGTTAATATTTTTCTGGTCCTCGCGGATCATTGATTGTATGTTGTTTACATTTTAAATTTAGAGTTCCGCTCATGCGCAAGGGGCGTCAGTGGTGTGGCATCAATCATTACCTTTGATGAACAGCTTCAATAAAACCGAGGCTGCTATTTTCACTGCAGGCTATGCTTCCTAAGGGCTTTCCCTTTCATCAGTTCAAATAGACAAAAAACATCCATCACGACTTAACTTTTTTGTTTCTATATATATATATATCTTTTTTCTTTTAATATTATATATTATATCAATATATCGTCAATAAGCATTTTCGGCTTTAGGTTTCGTAAACGGTACACTTACAGTCATTGATCGTACCAAGGCGGTAACTCAACATTTCTTGGAGAAAACCATTAAGAAATCATAAAAAAAAAGTTTTTTTTAAATGTCTGGTGCGTCTTGGGGTTCTGTGTGTTTATATTCTAGATGATTATTGAATTTCATAATTACTTACATTATCGTGGCCTACATAGTTTAAGCATGATCGTACACCGTCCGTTTATGCATAACTTTATGGGATTTGGGTATTGGTTTACCGGCCGTAAACGAGGATTTGATGAATAGGCTAGTAAGTAGCACACGAAGTGATTTTGAATCAAAATGGATGTCTTTTAATAACAAACTATCGATGTTTCAGTTATAAACCTTTAAGATGTCCTCCGTTAATGTATGCAGTTTAATATGGCTATGTGTGAAATGTATATTCTGTGTATAAATTTTGCTCGACCGCGTGAAATCTATTGTTTTGGCTTACTAATGACTAATAACCAATTATTGTTACGTTTTTTACAATAAGTGTACTTTCCATATAACAAAACGACATGAACAAATCACAAGTTTGGCATCTTGTCTCTCCTTGTGCTACTTAATAATTCTCCGTTTTGTATAAAATTATTCATTACGTAACATTTACTCAGCACTAAGAGTAAGTAACAATTAACGTGTATGTTTATACACAAACAAATTCAACCTCTAGGTATTTGTATGTACCAGGGCAGGGATCGCCAAATATATTGTTGCTAGCTTCAATGATGCAAGTTGTTTGTCCCTGGCATCTGTCTCGAACTCTTTCAAGCGATTCCGGCGCTGTACAGTCCGTGGTTTGTATCGATGGATGTGGACAAACGCTGGCACCCTCGGTACGGCCGTAGTTTGCGCTCTGAACATAGATAGTCGTTCCACCCAAACATGAAATGGTCCTCGATTGACCTTCACAAGTAATGATATTGTCTGGAGCAACACAGTTGAAGTCGACCTGTAAATACTTGTACGTACCAGGGCAAGGATCGCCAAAGATATTGTTGCTAGCTTCAAGGATGCAAGTTGTTTGTCCCTGGCATCTGTCTCGAACTCTTTCAAGCGATACCGGCGCTGAACAGTCTGTGGTTTGTATCGATGGATGCGGACAAACGGTGGGACCTTCTGTGCGGCCGAAGTTTGCGCTCCGAACATTGATTCTCGTCTCGCCTGAACACGAAATGGTCCTCGATTGGCCTTCACAAACTATGACATCCGGAGGTAATATTGAAACGCAGTTGTACTCTACCTGTAAATACTTGTATGTAGCCGGACAGGGGTTGCCGAAGACTCCGTTATTTGCGCGTAAAGAACATCTTTGTCTGCCCTGGCACTCACTCCGCACGATGGTAAGGGAATTCAACGACACACAGTTCCTATTTCTTGTAAGAACAGGAGACGGGTGGGGGCAAATGGCTGGACCCCGCGTACGACCGTAATTTGCAAACTGTACATCTACAGACGACCCGCTTGGACAGTAAATGTACCCATCGCCGCCCTCGCAGATTATAACGTTTGCTGAAACAATGAACAATTTAATGAACTTAAAGTTAATCTTTGTTGTCACTTTACTGATTCTGACCAAGAGTTTAAGAAGGATGTGGGTAGGTAGAATGCTTATGGCACACACTTGTACTGTTTTGTCTTATTGTACAAAACCTACGGGGATGGCAAATAAAGATCATGCAATAAAATTCACACATTCTAATGTTGCTATATTTATTCTGTTCAAAATAGTGTACGCAAACCAAACTCATCTCCGACCCTAACCGAATTGTGTGTTTTCCGTTTTATGATTAAAAGGCGTTTGTCTCTGCTACAACCTAATTTGCAATTTTGTCATTTTCAAACACCCATATGATGTAACTGATTACTAGTATATGCCGATTACGAAAGAATAGATTATTGAATTGGACCTTTTTGACTGTGTATTCATTGAACATCCGATTAAAATAATTCTATAAACATAGAGAACAAGTTTGAGATAGTTTATTCAAACAATCCAGAAGGTCGTAGACCCATGAGGACAATAGATACAAGGCAGAACAGTTACAACACAAACGTGAAACGATATAATACACTGTACATAATGTTAACAATACAATAATAAGATAAGTAAACAGTAATAATAAGTACGCTATATTTAGAACTATATAGAGCATACGGGCATGTTAATAACGTCTACTTGTTAAATGGTCAAACGACATCAGTTCTACTTGTTGTATATTAGCATAGATCTGTGTTTAAAAGCTCTTTCTATGTACATAGCAAATTTCTTAAGCACATTTTTTTTTCACAATTTACTAGTTCCATAAATTTATACACATTTGGTCTTCTGTAATAATAATGGGGTATAAGCTGTTTTCTTAAATCACTATAATGAATACATTCTAATACAAAACTGATACTCGTCTTCGAGTTTGTTACAAGCTATACACTTTCTGTCATCAATTGGAACACTAACAGGTTTACTAGAGTTATCCAATCGACTACTTCAGTTTTGAAGAAACTGATCCTTAAGTATTTGCTTAACTGACATCAAGAAAAGTTGAACATTACCAACATTCTGGGAATACCATACATCTGCAATACCTTAAGTTAACAGCATGTCTCTAAGTAGGGAACACCAGTTTTTACAATTTGGTCTATCTAAAATATCTTCACATAACATGTAATATACAATTTTAATATAAAGCTTATTGTCACATAGTATTATTTTTGTCCAATATTATACAATTATTTACTTATTAGCTGGGAAATATGCTGTGATATTGACCTAAAAATCGTTATTGACCGAGGCGATAGCCGAGGTCAATAACGATTTTTGCGGTCAATATATTTATTGTTCATGTAATAAAACAGTTATTTACTTATTAGCTGGGAAATATGCTGTTGATATTGACCGCAAAAATCGTTATTGACCTCGGCTATCGCCTCGGTCAGTAACGATTTTTTAGGTCAATATCACAGCATATTTCCCAGCTAATAAGTAAATAATTGTATAATATTATACATTCTACGTATAGTTCCGCATTGGACATCTGCCAAGCTCACCATAAACACAATCGTTTTGCGTACACTTTTTGACTCATAATAAACGTTAACAAAACTGCATATGTATACAAGTGACAATAATATGAAATCATTTTGGCATAGAGTGTAATATTCACACATTTCTTTGGGAAATTTTTCATAGATCGGACAGCAAAGGAAAAGACAAACCTATCTTTTTTTAATTTAAGCCTCATTCTATAAAAAATCGTTTTTTTAATAATTGATTGAGATAAACACATTCTATTTAACTGCACATTTCTTAAACGGTATTTACAGGTAAAGAAATTAAAAATAATAAACAATATAATTACAGCACAACAACATCAACAACAACAGTATTATTATTATTATTATTATTATTATTATTATTATTATTATTATTATTATTATTATTACCAGTAACGCCGGCAAAGAGAAGACACGCTACAGCCGCGAAAGTCAGCATCCTTAGTACCTCTGATCCAAGTAGAATATGCTGCGTTTTTTCTGGCCTCATTGGTTTATATTCCACCGTAAAAAACCAGGTCGAGGGCACCGTGAACAGTTTAACGACTGTATAACAAGGTCATAAAACTAAGTCATTATAATTTGAATGATGATAAATTCCGGTGCTTTAATTAACCCGCCTCTCCATCAAACATGTTAATTTCTTCAATTGATGCTAATTCTTTTCAATAATAATTAATTTTGTAAGAAGCAGCTTGTAACTCTTGAAGGTGCATGCACACTACAACGTATGATAAAACGTATGAGTACGTATGAACATTTGGGAAAAAACTACTTATACGCACAACTTTTGAGTGTTTAACCCGGGCTATCGACAACGGTCTGCCATTGTAGCGTTTATCACCGTATGCGTTGCGCATACAAGCGTTTGAGTAACGTATGCATAACGAATGCGAGCGTATAAGTAACGTATGCATAACGTATGCGAGCGTGTGAGCAACGCATGTATAACGTATACAAGCGTATGAGTAACGTACGCATAACGTATGCGAGCGTAAGAGTAACGAATGCATAGTGTACGTGAGCGTATGAGTAAAGTTTGCATAACATGTGTGAACTTATGACTATGAATAGCACCGACTTTCCACTGTGACCTGTCCCAGTACCTTTATTTCCAAACTAGACTCCGAGGTGTCAAAATGCAAGCAAAATGTCTTCGGCCAATTCTCCTCCTTTCCCTTCTCCTTTGTCTTCCATTTCGTTTAATATAATAAAGTGTCAAACTTTCCAAATTAAAATGGTGTTGGAGAAGAACTTCTGTCTACAACTGACGAAAAAGGAGAAAAAAGTACCCTTTATATATTTTGAGCTCAACTGACCACCGTTTGTACCAACGTATGAGTAACGTACCTCTAGCGTATGTCTAGCGTGTTCAGCGTATCCAGCGTATGCCTAGCGTATGATGAGCGTATGAGTAACGTATTATCTATAAGCTCGCTGAATTTTTTTGAACATGTCCAAAACATAATTTAGCATCTGCGTATAACAACGTACACCGAAGTATGCTAGCGTATAAGGAACGTACACGGCGTATGCCTAGCGTACCCCTAACGTATATCTGCGTATGTGAGCGTATAATCATACGCTGGCATACGCTGATGCCATACCCTGTAGTGTGACTGCACTTTTACAGCCCGACCAACGTTAAGGACATGCGAACTCGGAAATAAACTCCAAAAATTCAGATCGCTTGGTTAATAGAGGTCATTGGTAGCTTATTTTTGGAAAACAATGGGCAACTAAGGTTAAACATCTATATAACTATTATGTTTGTCGTCTGTTCGACACTTATTAACTCAGTGTAACTATAGTTCATTACCATACTAAAACAGTTAACTATCCTACAAGTATGTTAACGTTCAAACAGTGGGCCTAACCACCGTGAATCAAATAAGCTAGCAATTCATAATGGTGTGAGGCATTAAACTTCTATTTAAATTCGGAAGATTCATGATACGGCTTTTTGACAGATTTTAACAACGATTTATTGTGATTTAAGAGAAAAAAGATGCAACGTATATTTAATGTGATAGAAAGTCTAAACGTACGTAGAAATGAATTTTTAAAATACAGTTTACCCGCACTTCATCAAGATAACTGAATGTGATGAACTTTCACTCCTATTCAGTCGAAAACAAATTAATCTTACATGGTTTTATTTTGGTTTTGTTGTTGTTTTTAAATAACATTATGCCCCTTAAACCTTATATTTACATTCAACATGCATTTTGATAATAAAAAAACGAGTGCGTTCAAAATCTTATTAATGCCATGATTTATCACCGGCGTAAGGATTTCATAACATTCTATTAAATGTTATATTTGGCAAACAAAAATTTGGACCTACCTTATGAAGTAGTTTCTTACATCTCGCCCAGTTTATTGACAATTTGCTTATGATAGACGTCTGTTTATATAGTTTATTCTTGTAGATCTACATGTAGTTAAAATAAACGAATACACATTTATTTCAAACTCATTTAAAACGGAATCCTGACGCTTCACTGCCCTCTGTTTAAGATTCTTTTTCATTTCTTATGTTTAAACAAACACTGCACAGTGTAAACATTACTTGCCTTTTTAACAATCTGAAGCTTAGAGAAACAATACTAATTATTTTCATCATCATCAGCTTAACAAACATTATGAAAAAAACACTTCAACTTGTTTAAAACAGTTTTGCCTCACAATGAACAATAAGAAAACCCCACCGCACTGTAATAAAATAAAACCAATACTCACACGACATGGTTCATTAGTGGCGCCACTTTGAGCGGTTAGGTTATCTATGTTTATATTATTACAATAACAGTATCAAATTGCGAACAACGACGTTAAAAAAATATTATTAACTATGATTATTTACTATACTATATGTACTTATATAGCGTAATAAAAATTAGATTGTGATATGCGGAAGAAGGAACAGCCCTTATACTCCCGCTGGCAATGTTATTGTTGTTGTTTTTTTCGCTTAAAATATTAACACGTGAAATAAACATAAAAATTACACATATATTGTACTTGTGAATGTAAAGATGAGGATTGAATTCCATTCTTGTTGCATATAGACAATTTTGAACGCAATAGTAAAGATGGCAAATCCATGAAGCGGGCTCAAAATAAAATCCAATCCTTAAATATCAGCAATTTAAAATATTGGACTTAAATGTTGCAAAAAAATAACAGGTAAGTTGTTGCTCACTTTTAAATTAAAATATATTGGGGAGTAAATCGCAAGAGCGTAAATAGTTCGAGTATACACAAAGTAAGCTGATCCCATTTAAGCGATTTTGAACGCAATTGTAAAACTGTCAATCCATGAAGCGCGAAGTACGGAAAACTCCTGTTATTTCGTAGCACACCTTAACCTTTATTTTTAAATTTACAATTTACAAGTGGAAACACGACAAACGTGACATATACGTATAGTTAAATCACTATTTTTGCGCCTCGTTTCGCTCGCGCAAAAGCTGGACAATTAATAGTTCATGCGCCTAAGACACGGATTGTTGGGGTCGAAATATTGACAACAATTTGAAAACGCAGAAACCTGCGCGTGTCACAACTTGTTATGTTATATTCTTTATAGACACGAAACAACAAAAACGCAGTTGAAGGGTACGCATTACGCAAGACCGAAATTAGGCCGTACGCTGTACGCCAGCTTAAAACAAGTCAGTACGCATGGCGCAATAGGGGTGGGTTGTCCACCCGCGTTATAGACTTAAACGGTGATCTAAAGATTCACCAGCGGGCCTTAGAAAAATATAACGTAAGGCTTATACCGGTAAATTCGGTAATCAATGAAGGTCTAGCAGAGTTGCCGAACTTTCGTTACATAAGCACGCTCGATCTGTCATCAAGAGGCGTTTTCTGTCTTTCATTTTGACGTCAATATTTAGGCTACATGCAACGTGTTTATTTCTGAATGGAATATGTTGATGAAGTGTCTACTTCATTTTTACGGCATTGTAGTCCTTTTTGGTGAAGGTTATCAACGGTTATAAAATGGAAACGGTTTATAATTTTGTTTCATATCTGAGCATTTGTCTTAATATATTGAGAGCGATATTTTTCTTCATTTATTCCTGGGTGGTAAGTATGTTGTAACCGAATATCAAGCTAAACATTATATGATATCAAAAGCTATAATAAATAATATGCCATAAGCTATTAATTTTCGTTTTGTATAAATTAGTATTTTATTCATATCAACAACCGATGTGTTTCTTAGGGTTTTCAGTGTTTTCATTGATAGTTGAGCAAATGTGTTCGAAACTAAAGAAATCGTTTATATACCATTTTAGTGTGGTTTCATAGAAAATTGCTTAACTATAAATTAACCAGATTCAAAAACTGTATATGACTGAGCGTTATATAAAAATATATCTGTATGTAAACAGTGCGATTTCAAATTGCTTCCTTAAAATTGACATTGACTCAAAACATTTAGTTAACAGTTTACCTAATATTTCTTCAAATATAGGTACATACCATTATTCAGAATATATGCAAAATAAACTTACATTAAGCGTTTAATGTGTTTATACCTTTAAACTAGTATTTTCGGATTGTTTTCAAAACAATACAGAGTGTCAGTGGTATTCCGGCTTAAACGAGGGTCAAGAGTTAAGACAAATATATTTTAGCAAAGCAAACTTTCTTCCAGGGCATTTATTCTTGCTTTTGCCTTAAATCTATATTTTATGCAGTAGTTGTACATGTTTATCTTACGGATAAACCTATATAAAGCACACATAATATACATGTATAACAAATCGATTAACAACCCTGTGTTGTTTAAACATAAATATATGTATGTTAAAATTTATAAAGTACCAATTCAGCGTCGAGTAAACATCTTGATGTCTGATTATGTACATATGTAGTCAACCTCCAAGTATTTATACGTGTAGACACACGGGTCGCCAAAGACGCCGTTGTTCGCTCGAAGTGTGCAGCTGGTTTTCCCCTGGCACCATCCTTGAACTTTAGCGAGCGAGTTCTCCGCTGAACATGATGTGGTTCGTATCGATGAGTGTGGACAAACACTGCCATCAGCTGTGCGACCGTAGTTTGCGTTTATCACATCGATAGTCGAGCCGCCTGAACACGAAATGGTCCTCGATCGACCTTCACAAACAATCTCGTTTATAGTAGTGATAGTTTCGCATGTATGCCCGACCTGTAAATACTTGTATGTACCTACACATGGATCGCCGAAGACACCATTGTTGGCCCTAAGTGAACACGATGTTTTGCCTTGACACCGACCCTGTACGATGCTAAGAGAATTATACTCCACGCAGTTCGTTGTTTTAATAGATGAATGGGGGCAAATGCTTGCACCCTCTGTGCGACCGTAATTGGCGTTCTGTATGGCTATAACCGTCCCACTCGGGCAGGTTATGTACCCGGTGTCACTCTCGCAGATTACAGAGTCCCCTGAAAAGATAAAATGATGTGAGTTATTGTTTGTTTGTTTGATCGTTCGTTCGTTCGTTCGTTCGTTCGTTCGTTCGTTCGTTCGTTCGTTCGTTCGTTCGTTCGTTCGTTCGTTCGTTCCTTCGTTCGTTCGTTCGTTCGTTGTTCATTCGTTCGTTCTTTCAATTGTTCGTTCGTTTGTTTGTTTGTTTTCGCAGTTTTCAACACTGTCGTACTACATTGGTCAGTTAAGGAAGAGGGCTATTTCTGAATATCACTTATGTACATATAATTCATATGTTATTTGTTTTCAAAATCTTCAAACCATATGAATACTTATTGGTCACGTTTAAAAATAACCTTTTGGAAAGACATATTTTTCTTCTTTGCGTGTTACTAATCAATTTCATTTGCAACTCAATAGCAAAAATACATTTCGTTCGGTAAGGGTATCTTCACAAATTAATAAAAAGTTTACTTCAAAATTTTACGGGTAGGTCTTCTAATAAATGTTTGAGGCAATCTTAGAATTTTACATATGAAAAAATATATAATTAGCTTTCAATACGTGCATGTTTATGTTCAACTTTCTTACCTCACAAACCACAGCTAGTCAACTCAACTCAAATTGTTTATTTTGTACATAAAGGTCACCGGCCCAAAATACATAGTAAAGTACAACACATAATAAAATGTCAAGTAGTTGTATTTTGCTATAATTATAACGTTTAAGATTCATTAATAACATTCATAATATGATAGATATACAAAGATACATTTTTTATAATGCCTGGGTTTTGAGAAGATAAAAGAGCATAGAAATCCTGAGCTTCTGTACCATGTATATACCAGTTAAATAAATACATTTG
>Ga0224511_10002596_pt1 | contig 12320 bp, 9 predicted proteins | sample SF_May12_sed_USG_2_FD_169988 | JGI IMG/M metagenome (GOLD analysis project Ga0224511, IMG submission 169988) | Sediment microbial communities from San Francisco Bay, California, United States - SF_May12_sed_USGS_8_1 | ecosystem: Environmental > Aquatic > Marine > Sediment | place: USA... | reverse complement strand
AGTTTGATGTTATGTTTTCAGACCCTGGTTCCAATGGAGAGTCAGTATGTGTCAGTACCGGACCTTAATGTAAACGAGGCTCAGTCAATCATCACCTTGCTACTGCAAAATCGCGCACGATCCCTGACCAGTTCCCAGATGGAAATCATACTGACAACATTCAAGAATAGTCCATCACCTCTTTTTCTAAAGGTAATACATTATTCTACATAATTAGAGATTTGGATAATGAAAACATTTTTTTCTACAGAAAAAGGTTGATTTGTTGATATCTCTTTGATAAAAAAAAACAATTTACATTGAAAATCAAGTGCATTTTAATAAAATGTAGCAGAAATATATTTCAGAAGTCCTTACTTGTCAATTCTTACCATTTATAGCTGTGTGTGGAGGAGGCGATATCGTGGCGGTCGTTTGACCCTCCATCCCGGACGATTCTGCAGGGGACGGTGCGAGCCGCTGTCACCCATATGTTCGCTCACCTGGAGAAGATGCACGGCCGCATACTCGTCACACGCACTCTGGGATACCTCACTCTCAGTAGGAAACATTCTTCATAATAGATAAAATACACACATGTTGGAATTGAAATGCAAAGTCTCCAATCACATTTAAACTCCGTTTTAATAATACATTTTAGAAATTAATATTCCTGAGGCTTATCAGTATTAGGTACTATAAATTGTCGTCAATAAAGCACTGGTAAATTGTGACACTCACATACCCTTGCCCAGCCCACAACGGAATATCGGAAGCTGAGCTCGAGGACGTCTTGTCCTGTGATGATGAAGTCCTCAATGACGTGTACACTTACTGGACACCTCCAATCCGCCGCCTGCCGCCTCTTCTCCTTGTCCGGATACGCAATGACATCGACCAGTACATCGGTAAAACTTTCCTGCAGTATACGTTCTTCGTGATATTTAAACTTTGTTTTACCTGACTTTGCAATATTTAATAGTGGAACATGTGTGCCAGGTTTTATATTAAATCATTATATGCTGGCCTGCAGTGGAGCGCGGTGCAGACGACACCCGGGTGCTGTGCTGGTACCACCGACAGTTCATAGAGGCGGCCCGCGAACGTTACTGCAGCGATCCAAACCAGAACCAAGTCATGCACGCAAACCTTGCTGACTTTTTCAACGGAACCTGGGCTAACGGCACGTTATTACTTATTAAAAATAAACAATTATTTTATTGTTATGTCCGAAACGTATGTGTTTATATGGAATTCCCTACTGCAATTAGATTTGATATATGGTTTTTCTTGCAGGAAGAAAGAAGCCCTACTGTAATGCTAAGGGCGAATCGTTCGAGGAAGACCGTGTTGTGTCGGCACAGCCCCTCAACTTTGGTGACCATGGTTACAACGTGCGCGCCCTTAACAACCTGCCCCACCACCGCACCCATGCCAACCAGCTCGACCTGCTCAACCAACAGTGCCTGCTCAACATCAGCTTCGCCATCACCAAGCTCCAGGCTTTGCCTATCGAGTGAGTTTGAGAGTTATATTATACTGCAAGCGTGAGTTTAATACCGGTATCAAGAATATGAACAACATGAGTACAATGTAGAGGTAAATTGCCTAAAGCTGTCGTTCTTTGCACTTTGTTCTACGCATGTGCGTAGCTTTTGTACAATTTCAACTCAAATTTTGCACATAACTACGTAGTTGGGTTTAATTAAAATAAAAATATGTGCACATATAGTAATTTGATAATAAAGTTATGTTTCAATCAATGTTTATTTATATTATACATTTTGTTATCATAACAAAACCATAAAAATGTACATGGAAAACGTCTAATATTGCCACCCCCACAAACATACCTCTCTCAGACACCAGAGTTCTATAGTGTCTGCTTCAATACTTTGTACTTTTTTGTTAATTTTGAAATTACTTGATCGATGGGTTAACTAACAAATATCAATGTATATTACATTACACACTGTTGATAACTTTAAGGTCAACGGTTTATTTTGAAATGATGTGTCTGGCTCATAACATCGTCATTCCTGTGTTTATTTCGAAATAATGTGGCAGAATTGATAACCAACACAAAGGTCCTAAAATTCGAATTCAAGGTCACACATAGATGTCAACATGAGATATATTGTGTCAAGGTCACACATAGATGTCAACATGAGATATATTGTGTCAAGGTCACACATAGATGTCAACATGAGATATATTGTGCACAGGAGCCTGCTGAATGACTACATAAAAGCAAAAGCCAGTTTCCCAGATGAAACCATCATCTCAGATGTGCTTGACGCCCTGTTGCTGTCCAGAAAAGCCTTGCAGAGAGACCCTGCACAGTTGGTGCCACAACTCTTTGGCAGACTGCCGGACACACAGGTGAGTCATCTCTATAATATCATGACTGCGGGGAACACAGATCTATGTCTTAAATAGATCTACAGTCATTTCAATCAACTTTGTCCAGCAAAAAAATGTACTATATCATTTCTTATTAGATGACGAAATTTTTTATTTCTACGATAGCTGCCTATGAAATTGCATTGAAATAAGAAAAAAGTTTACCGTGGGTGATAACCGCTATATACCACGGCTAGTGAAATGGCGTCACGATTTTTTACATGGCGTCACAATTTGCATACATAACGCTACCCGACAGAAAATAGTTCCGTCATAAAATAACTACTGACAACAATGTCGTATGGCAGAATCGAAATAATTTACGCGTCAGTGTGGTTTATCTTGTTAATAACCGACAGTTTGTCAATATAGTTAAGAATTAAGTATGTATTTTTTTTCTAAACTTTAAAGACTTGAATAAATACACGCATCTCTCATATAGATCAAGTTTATGCATATTGCATAACATATTCAGTAATGTAAGGTTTACCTGTGTTTGGCTGTACTCCATGAAGGCGACCCGGGAGTTCCGCAGTCAGCTGGCGGGGTTCTCAGATCGGGTGTGGCTCCGGCCGGACAAGGACATACTGGAAAGGCCGGGTGGTCAACTTATCCACTGCTTCAGTGCCCACAAGTCTGACGTCGATATGCTGGACATGACGACAGACGGCAAGTTTGCCCTCACCGGTAAGACATCTGTAATGTCATGCATAATTTATTTTTCTTGTCCTTAAAATCTGAAAAGGAATTTTCATTAATTATACAAAACTATAAGATGTAACTTTATGTAATGGAAACGTGTTATCAAATTATATTTATGGTTTCCTGATCTTATTTTGTACTTACTTCATAGTTCCGTCATTGTTTTTGTTGTCAGATGCGATAAACTACTTAAAGATGCTAGGTCTGTATCTTGTAGGTCAGAATTGTTTACATCTTACATTTGAACAATATTTAAGCAGCGAAACATACTCCAGTAAATATGAGAAACTGCCAAGTATAGTTATTCTTGTATGTAAAAATATTACAGAAAAATGCATTTGTTGAAAATGTCTGGCCCGCAAATTTGGCTTTGTTTATTTACGTTTCGACCCATTGCGTCGAAACAGTTAAATGGCTTGACTACAATCGATACTGTCAGTTGACTCGGTAGTGCAGTGGTAACGCATCCGCTTTGGGTGCAAGCGGTCCCGGCTTCAATCTTCAATCTTCAATAAATATTACAAATTGCTTCCGTGTATCAGTGCTTTACACTGGGCACGGTAGCAATTTTCCTGGGAAAAACAGTCCTTCAGTAATCTTTTAGTTGTAGTAAGGGGTCGAACTCGCAATCCCTGGGTCGACATTTGAGTGTTTACCACTGAGTCAAATCCCCTCGCTATACAATCATATATTTAGTATGACACACATATATGCGGTCATATTCTGGTTTGATATACTGCACTGATCTACGGCCACATGTCTTGTCTGACACATAGATATATGCCATACGTTTTGTCTGACACACTGAAATACAGCCAATATTTTTGTATATTAAATAGACATGTAGTTTGGTTAACTGCAATAGCTTGTTTATGACAATTAACGAAGAACAATTATTAAAAAATACGAGGTACATATAAGAGATACTTTGACTCATGACCTCAAGAAATTGAAGAGGAACATCGTATTAAAGATGCTAGGTCTGTATCTTTATACCCTTATAATCGGTCACAAATCTTGCAATTTGTTAAGTATACTAAATAAATTAACATTGTAAAAGGCATTGCAAACTTTTGTGACAAATAATGTGTTTTTGGTAAAAAAGTAAAAACACAACAAAAAACAAAGCAAAAAAATGAAACAATCTTCTAACCTCCGTTAGTACATGGAGTTGTATATGCCTACGTGGGAAAGGTATATGCTCCTATTAGATTTTGAGTTCTGCTCGCCCGCGTGAAATCCATTGTTTTGGCTAATTATTGGTTAATTAACAATTAGTTTTATGTTTTAATAATAAAAATTGGTACTTTTGAGGTAACCTCACAGTATTTTGCTTATTGCATTTCAATATCATCTCTAGTTTTTGAAAATGACACATGGACTTTTTGGGGCATGCTTTGGGCATTTCAATATACTTCACCACCTTAAAAACCTGGTTTGTCGTGTGTGGTGGGCGCTTCAATATCTTAAACTATGGGCCGCTAATAGAAACTAACAATGGGTATGCCCCGACGCCGAATGGGCAAAGCGTCCGAGTGCGTCGCTTAATAAACTCAACACCTCTTATGGCCGTATATCATTGTGTCAGACCAAACATGTGGCCGTATATCATTGTGTCAGACCTGACATGTGGCCGTATTCCAGTGTGTCAGACCAGACATGTGGCCGTATTCCAGTGTGTCAGACCAGACATGTGGCCGTATTCCAGTGTGTCAGACCAGACATGTGGCCGTATTCCAGTGTGTCAGACCAGACATGTGGCCGTATTTCAGTAAATAAACGCACCCCTCCCCCTTATGGCCGTATATCATTGTGTCAGACCAAACATGTGGGCGCATTTCAGTGTGCCAGTCGGAGAAGTCGGTGCGTGTCTGGGACATACGTGCAGACCCGCCCAGGCTGCTACGGGAGAACAATGGCGTTCAGGTCGTACTGGCTCGCTTCTGTAACGCAAACACCAGCATTGCCATAGAGATTGGAGCACACATAAATATCGAACACATAGAAACAGGTATTGTGAGAAGAAAAACAAGATTGATCTAACTAGCCATTCCGTTATTTTATCATTTAGATGTTCATTTAATATGCCAAATGAGTTCTTGTATTAAACAAAAATAGGTGGCTGATACCGGTAAATTAATGCATTTTTATTACAAACATATTCAATAGTATTTTGAACGAACAGGGTGAACATTAAGGTTTCTTTTGTAGGTAAGTTATGTTACAAGCTAGCCTTTCCCGGAGCAGCAACGAACAAGACGTTTGGTGTGGCGGGGCCGGACAAGAGCCTGCTCCTGGTCGCTAGCCGGAAGACGTTCACCGTGTACAACACGGACACCGGTGCGCAGCTCGCAGCCATAAACACGGACATTGCATTTGGCGCCTCGTCCCATATTAAGGGTATGTTGGGATGAAAAACAATAAGGCTTTGGTGTTGACAGGATGTAGTCAGTTTAACATGTACGCCTGTTCTTTTAGACACACCAAAAGGAAACTTAATAAATAATAGTAGGACATTTTAATAAATTTTTAAAGACCTAACTGTTTGCAATTGCAAATATTATAACTCTTTTTCGATTCTGCTATTAAACATCGTTGACCGCAGTTAATTTATATAACCGTTCTATTTTCTGTCAGACCTGTAGAGTTAAACAAAATTTTGGCGTCACGTCAACAGTTCGTGAAGTCATTTTACTAGCTGTGGTATATAGAAAATTTCTACCATAACCGTTACCATATATAAGAAACGTTGTTTTATAATTGAATGGTACGCAATACGCAAGCCGAAAACAAAGCCGTTCGCACTGTATAGGTTTAACAACAGAAGTACGCGGTACTAATGGTGAATTGGGGTCACATCCCTACCAATTTATCTCATGCAGGTCGGTCGGGGTTTGCGGCATTGACATCTAATGACCAGTACTTCATTTCTGTGCTGGACCTGACGTCACTCGTCTTCCTGCCTGCGTTCAGGGCCTTTCCAAAAGTGCCGACAGAGGACGGCGACTTTGATGAACATGAGGTAGAGGGCATTGACCTTCATCCAGATGAAACTTGCATCGCATATACCAACATGTTTACCAGTGAAGTTGTGTTTGCCGACTTCAAGGGTAACCGACTGCGCACTATTCCACGTAAGTGACCATGTCAAACCTTATATAATGAGATTTGTGTTTTCTGATGTGGGGCGGCCAGTTGGACTGCCGGATAGTTGCACTGCCGAACTGTAGTTTAGTTCTGACAAAGGTTTAGGTCATTGTGGCAAAATTAATAGAAAATATATAGAGAAAATCAACCTGTATCTTATATAGAGAATATGCCTGTATAAAGTTATCCTGCCAGGCTGAACAAATCTAGAATCACATGTGTTGCCGAGTGATTTTAGATTTGCGGGCCGAGCAGGATAAAATTGAGCTATGTTCAACACTAATCCTAGTATTCTATTTATCCTATCATGCAAATGGTTAAAGCAGATTTTTGACATTTTTATCTTTAGAACCGAATATTTTCCTTACTTTAATATATACAATGTGTTAGTTTATCTTGCCATTTTATTTCGTCGCCATGGAAGCTTCTTTCAAATGACATCAAATCGTCCTCAAACTCACTGCTTCAACCAGACAAACTAAACGAAATCGAGATATGGTCAACACTCGTCGAATAAAGCTTTTTTTCCGATGGGTAGCCTAATTTTTACGGCTAACGTAGGCCTGATGATAGGATAAAAACTTTAATAAGGACATACCTTGTTATCTGAGTTGCAAGTCTCTTGTTTGAAGTTCTAACTCAGTTTTGCAGTTGATGTTTTAGTTATCTCGTATTTATATATCCAATTTCTTAACATCTAAACACACAATTATTTATCACAGCAAATGAAAATCAAACATTCCAAAGCCTTGACTTTACCGAGGATGGGACTCAGTTCTTCATCAAAGACAATGACAACCTCATCATCTTCAGCACAGCGTCTTTGCAGGTAAACTTAAATAATATATGAAAACATTACAGCTTTTCACAGTATAGTAGATCTATATGCTTTCAACATGTTAAATACTTATTTTACTGTGTCACTCGACCGTGCATGTTAGTATCTGGCAAAATAGCAGGCAAATGACTTATGTATTTAAAAAAGGATATACACGAGTCAATGACATTTTTTATAAAAACGTCAGGTACAACAATATTCATCTTGCAGGAGTCAGGTCGTCTTGAACACAAGAAAGATGTCATAGGCGCGTGCACGGTGGACGGCCGGATGGTGGTGTCTATAGCCGGAGACAGCAACCTCCGCGTGTGGGACCGCAACCGCGCTCACGTCTCCCCCCAGCAGGAGCTGCACTCGCCCTTCAGTCCCTTCACCATCATAAGGTGAGGCCCATAACCACACATCTAAAACTGAAAGTGAAATTGCAAGCTAAAAGTCACTTCAATAATTATACTTGCGCTAAAAATGAAGTCTCATAACAATTTATAGTAGAGTTTGAGTTTTCATGGCTACCAGCATTTGGTGTTTTTTCTATGATGCTTTCTCATGGTTGCCATAGTTACCAAAATATTGGGATAGTTGCCCAATGCAGGAAAATGATTTTTGTATAATGCTTCCTATTGGTTACCATGACCACCTACCTACATGTGGTGTTTATTCCTAGTGTAGTAATGTTCTGTCTATCAAATGCAATGGCTAATTACAATGTAGTGTGTCGTGTTCATCGCAGCTAGACAATTTCACTTGACTACCATGCCTACCTACATGCAGCGTTTGCTGTCCATTGCAGCACATGTCTGGGATAACATGACTATCAACATGTGTTTTTGTCCATTGTAGCCAGATAATTCATTTCGACTAGCATGGTGACCAATATGTGATGTTTTTGTCCATTGCAGCAAGGCTTCAATGAATACAATATGTTGTGTTTTGTCCATTGCAGCAAGGTTATTCCTCTCAATTACCGTGGCTATGTTCTGCTGGTGTCTAAGGAGACTGATGATGTAAGGCTGGCTATCTTTGATGTCGCCAGTATGAAGATGCTCAAGCACGGACTTCTTGTAAGTAGTGTGTAGACGTTTTTAGAAGAAACAATCAATACATATACACCGTTGTCTATTCTTTTTATTATTAATGTGCTAGTAATGTAAAGGTTGTACAAACAATTATTTAAGTTTTACATGAGAAACTGTATTAAAGCACATTACTTATCTGCCTCATCATTTGTATTTTAGAAAAATGCTGGAAGGTTTCCCCAAAGTTACCATTATATGAATAACAAGCATATGGTGATGGTAGCAAACCGCAAACCGTATGTCCTTGACCTTGATACAATGACGGTCAAGGTCACCTGTACTGGAATAATTGGGGATTCCATGTCGAGGTTCACCTGCGTTCGTGATAATGGTATTGTATCAATGTTCTGGGATTTAAGATAAAATTATTCTTCCTAGGACACATTTTTGACAAATTATTTCCTTAATTTGCTGTATAATTTGACTATGTGTTGTTTTGTACTAGGGTGTTATTGATGTGTTGTTTTGTACTGTATTGGCGTGTTCCGGAGTACGAGAGTATTATTCATGTGTTCCAGCGTACGAAAGTGTTATTGGTAGTGCTGCTGCAGTGTAATGGAGTGTTATAGGGGTGTTTCAGTGTACATAAGTGTTATTGGTGTGTTCCAGTGTACAGAAGTGTTATTAGTGTGTTTCAGTGTACGAGAATATAATTAGTGTGTTCCAGTGTACGGAAGTGTTTTGGAGTGTTCCGGAAAATGGGAGTGTAATTGGTGTGTTCCAATGTACGGAAGTGTTATTGGTGTGATGATGTGCACTGTAGTGTGTTGGTGTTTTCCAGTGTATGGGAGTGATATTGCTGGTGGTGCTGTGTAGTAGAGAGTTATTGGTGTGTTTGTAAAACTTGAGCGTTTTTGGTGTGTTGTTTTGTACTGAAGTGTTATTGGTGTGCTGTTGTGTACTGGAGTTATATGTGTGTGTGTTTCAGTGTTGTTCACCGCCAGCCGGGGCAGTCATCACCTCAAGGCATACGACCTGACCACCGGGTGTGTGGCCTTCATCATCAAGACCGGTCAGACCAAAACCATCAACTGTATGGAGGTATAACATTGCACTAAACATTTGAAAGTGTTCTTGATTAAACTGAAATAAGTCTTCACAACTCTTTTTAACTGACCTAAATACCTGATTTTGCAATAATGTCGCATCAAACATGCAACGAACATTTGACACGATAAATAAACGTCATTGACATAGTTTAGTTGCAACATTTTTGTACTAGCTATGAAATCTCCAGGACAATTATATATTTTCCCTTTAAACAAAGTCAGCGCCAATTAAATACTATTAAGCTAGTTTATAATGCCATTCTATTCCGTTTCTTCTGTTAAAACCCATAAAACAAACACACGATAAGACTTACACAAACCTGTACCGGCCATTTTGTCAAGGTGCCTATAAACTTGGTCATATCTACTCTGTTTGCAAATTACATTTTTCTTCAAACATCTCTCCAATTTATATTGGTATGTATATGATGTATTTCACCCATTTATTGTTTTAAAGGTAAATTCCAAAGGGACACATTCTGTGATGAGTTATGACGAGGGACCAATTGTGGTGTTCGATATCACCAACAGAAATGTGCTCACCACAATACCAAACGGTTGGTACATCAGAGTATATATAATAATTTCGCTTCAGTTAAAGGGAAATACTTGAACAAGGTGTTGGTTTAATAATATTAAACTATTTGGTACTTATATAAAACTTTGCGTTGTGATTTTGTTCGCGAAAAGCGGTGCAATAATTATTTTGCGAAATGATGAATTCGCGATTGGTCTCCTTCGCTAATTTAGATTACGTGTGAAACCCCGTAATATATAAGTGCAAAAACATTATACTAAGTTATCAGCAATAAACTTTGCTGGATTATTTTGCGAAAGTAATAAATTCGTAAATGGAGGAATTCGCGAAGTAACGCAAGGTTTACGTTACTACAAAAAAGCAAACAGTCAGTGCCAAGTTGTAAACAGAAAATCAAATGATTCTTTGGCAGAAACCTGTGCATAATATACTTGGGTACTGAAATGTGTATATAATGGTACAGTTGTATCATTGCAGTGTTTAGCTCAATCGCTCCATAAGCCTTGCTCTTATGTAAAAATTCAATTGAATAATCTTCTTTGGCACTTTTTGAATACCCAAAAAGCTTCTCTTCAACCATAACCATCTTTTAAACAAGAGACCACATATTAAATATTATATTTAAATTTTAAATGATTGTCTTTGCCTAGGAAAGTATGGTGAATTTTTTGGCAACTACCTGTGGATCAACCCAGCTGGAAACCAGCTGCTTTTCTCATGTGAGAACGCTCTGCCAGAGTTGGGAGACAAATCGGACGACATAGAGCGCTTTGTGTCCTGGGACCTCGTCCACAGTAAGACATTCAATTATAATTATCACAGGGAACTGGCATCGAGACATTCGGGGGTATAGTGTAATATGTAATATAATGTAACATGGCATATACTAACAAGGGTTATAATACAGGCAATTGCTTTTTACAACTCTGTCATATAACTAGCTTATTTTAAACATTTTTGCAATTATTAAAAAGTGCAGTCAATAAGTCATTAATATTTTTAAAGACGTATTTTTTTTCCTCTCGAATGTTACGAAATTTGCTCATTTATTTTAATCGACAGGCATGTCGCCTTCAACTTCGAAAACTAATAAATGCAACGATATACAATGCACAGGGAAAGTGAACGCACAACATATCACTTACCTTAAGATTTATTATCCAAAAGCACTTGTATTAATTAGGTCCATACTTTGGTATTTTCTTAACAACACAATGATTTCTACTGAAAAGTGTCATCTTTCATTGCAATTTCAAAATATTTGTCGAGCTATTTCATTGGTCGAAGAATAAAGGTCAACCAATGAGACAGCATCTTATATTCTTCGAATTTAGGGGAGTGTTTCTGCACTAAGTGGAACGCAAGTGATAATTTTTTTTTTAAATTTACAAGTGCGTGTGTTATCTTGCCCATGTTATTGTTTAATATCTTAGTTTACAGAGAATATGCAGTATTGTGACATGCCAATCGACTAAACATCTGAATATTTCGTAAATGTTGAGTCAAACCAAATCCCTACATATTTTGTTTGTGGTTTATTATTAATTGTATGTAATATGACAGTAGTGTAAAATTTTATTTTCTGGCCAATTACCCATGTTAGTATATATGTAGATCTATTAACATAATGTATACATATGTTTTTCTTAGTTTTAGGTCAAGTTACACTATATTTCACTGTCCACACACATATTACACTATCCTTTCATCGTGCCGGAACCCCTCTTGAGAATTATTCTTATTTAGTTAATGCATTGAATTTTAATATAACGATGTACAAATGTTTTGAATGTAAGATAGAAAAATAGACACATCTCACAACTGTGATTTTAAATAGTAAACTACTAAACTACTACTTATCAGGATGTGTCTGCCTTATGTAGTCAGTATTGACTTTTGGCAGTATAAAGTTAAAGTTGAAGTACTAAACTGTATTATGATTAACAGCGAAATAATTTTATACAGTCAAAATAGCGGTATTGAAATACGTTGGAAGAATAAAATATGTATAAGTCTTATATAAAGATACGTTCCAGACATATCAAATTAAAAAACCAAGTTCGAATCTAGGCCAGTGGAGCATATTTCTAGTATCTTAATGACAACATCAAATTTTAGAAGGAAAAAAACACCTTGTTAAACACTCTCGATGACAGTGTATATGAATGGCTGGCTGTCTGTTGCACACACTGACATACAAAATGACACTGGATATTAGTTGTAGTTTCTGCTGTCTAGTGCAGCCACTGGCACAAGAGATGACACTGGATATGAGTGGCTGTCTTCTACAGACACTGACCAACGAGATGTAACTGTATATAAGTGAGTATAGTCTCTGCTGCAGATTTTGGTACACGATATGAATTAGTATAGAAGTGGTTCTGCTGTCTGCTGCAGATAAAGAAACGTTCCAGATGTATGACCTCGAGGATCAGAAAAAGATGATGGAAGCGAAGAGTGACGACAACACCTCAATGGACGGTTTTCATGTGCTTGATGACACCCGAGTCCTTGTTCCGTCTTTCGACAATGTATGCAGAATATACAATTTAAACACAGGTAACCGTTATAAATCCCTTTTGAGCGTA
>Ga0224511_10002595_pt1 | contig 12321 bp, 5 predicted proteins | sample SF_May12_sed_USG_2_FD_169988 | JGI IMG/M metagenome (GOLD analysis project Ga0224511, IMG submission 169988) | Sediment microbial communities from San Francisco Bay, California, United States - SF_May12_sed_USGS_8_1 | ecosystem: Environmental > Aquatic > Marine > Sediment | place: USA... | reverse complement strand
AATATATTATAATATTTCAATATATGTAAATGGTGACGTTAAGGTGAAACTTTTTCAGCACTATTTTAATTTTTTCGCTAAATCCTAAACATCCTTTACACATAATCATTTTGATAAAAGCAGAAAATGCTCTTGGCACCTAGGTGATCTACCGAAAGATATATTATAAGAAAACAAATCCTTTTTAGTCAACTTATGATCGTGTGTTCTAAGCGGTAAACTTGTTATATTTCAATCCTGAACTGGCGTGGTCGATTGCTGTCGAAGCCGTGATGTCATGAGTGCTATGTAGAATGCCAAGGTCAGAGCATATTTTTGTCAGGACCTGTCTTCACTTTGGATCTTTTTTTAAATTGGCTGAGGGAGTTCACTCCAATGAGCACAGCGATACACATGTAGTAGAAATCTTGACTAATGTGCAAACTGGTTTTCGGGGTGCGAGTGTAAACAGGTTGTGTGAAAATGGGACTATATACGATTACAAAATTAATGAATACTCAAAAATTTTGAAGATTGTCTTTTCCCTAATTTTCAAAAGAAGTAAAGATTACCTTACATTCAATACTACTCCAGTAACTAGTACTTCTTGCGAATCGATACTCCAAACCCTGATCATGGCCATTGTCAGTCTTTCAAATAAATACATTAATCAATTTTCACTGTCAAATCATCGGCCAATTCATAATTTCAGATCCATTCTACAACTTCCAGACGAAATCTATTACTGATTTTGACCTGACTGTGAGTGCGAGTGAAAAAGGTGTCGTTAATGTGACTTGCTCTCTCAACTACTCACATCGGCCACAGGATGCTGAATACACTCTGTGAGTAATCTTCTTCTCGCGTATGGCAAAGTCGCTGGGTTAGATACTTGTTTTTGACCAGTTATGGCTTAGCATGGAGCACCATATGCGGGTCAGTATCATCGCTCCAGGTTGGGGGCTAGTCAACCTAAGTTTACACATCACCCGGCGAAATTCAGCTACTCTTATAGAGGAGGGGGAGGTGGAATGATCTTGACCCTTATCCACTAGTTGGGACCTCCATTTTTTTAGCGTGGCGATCCGAACCCACTCTAGAAATTTGGAGTGAGAGGCTTTGCTAAAGGCCCATACCAGAAAAACACCCCACCAGCAGTGAGGCTTGAACCTGCAATCCTTAGATTGCAGATCCAAGCTTTCACCAACCGAGCTATCCTGACCCCTGTGAGTAATGATAGCTATTAACCAATGTTCTTTGTGTTCCTACAACTTCCATTACCAAGATACTGTCTAATACCTGCTTCAAACGGCCGAATCTGAAGGTGCACAGATGTGAAATGATACACGCCCGAACGCAACGGCCTCTATTTAAGGCTAGGGAAAACCGGCAAAGCACTTATAACTTGAGTTTGCTCCAATTGTAGTGAATATTTTTAAATGTTTTCCTTTCTTCTTTATATAATAATATAATTTATTATTATATCTCTGCATGTATGATTAATCACCCACGCCGGGTCTAGGTTCATGCGATGGTTTCCTTAATTCCCTCGCCGGGGTTGAACTCCATGCGATGGTCTACTTAATTCCCTAGCCGGGACTAAGTTCATGCGATGGTCTACTTAATTCCCGAGCCGGGACTAAGTTCATGCGATGGTCTACTTAATTCCCGAGCCGGGATTGAATTCCATGCGATGGTCTCACCTACTTCAACTTGACACTGTCTAAACATTCGACTGCACACGCGGAATGCTCCAGGGGTCTTTCCGACACCCAGGCAAAGATGGAGGGCATACTCACACTTAATTATGCTCTTCCTACATTGGCAACTGCCTGCTGTGCCCTAAGTGCAAGTGTATATACAAGCTACATGGCCTAAACTAGAACGTCTCTCACCGGGTGCTGGAGGGTGGTTGATCAGAGAATCACAAGTCGTGTAGAGAGAATAATCAGGTGCGAATAGAGTGTATTGCGGAGAAAAAACCGTGCCACAGAATGTTGCAATGCAGATGCCAATACGACAAGAAAAGAAGACTGTGGGGCCTCCCTCCTCTTTTATATCACCACTTGGAGGTCAGCCCTAAAACAATAACCAATCCTAAGAACTGTTACAAATATTCCACCAATAAACTTAAAGCTAGACAAACATGTGTACCGTAAAATCGGAAGTGTCCTTAATTAAAAAACACAGTCAAGTGGCTGGTCTAAAAAACCGCATTCGCACCTCCCGTTCCAGACAACAGGTGCACAAGGATAATAGACTATTATTTTCTTCTGTGGAAATGTGTTGCCTCATCCATTTTCCGTCATGCTTCTGCCGCATGGTTCACTCGAGATGTTTCCTTCCCAACACAATCTTACGTTCAATTTTAAGTTATACCCGATGTTATAAGGGGTTAGAGATCATTATGTTACTAATTTTTAGTCATTAGATCCCATTTGATTTTTATTTTGGTCGCAGTTATTCAAGTGACCGATATTCGGTTCGTAAAAAAAGACCACTCGCTATCGCTGCAATGAATGCGGAGTTGCCTTCATTTAAGAATGGGTATACAACTTCAAAAGTACGTCTACCATCAATCGCGTCATAGCCCCTTTAATGTTCAATCGATAGAATGTACAGAATGGCCTGGCCGGTGATTGAAGCCGTCAACGCAGGATGCAGCAAAGCAATTAGTCACGGCATTGACTGGGTTTAGAACTGAGCAATCTACTGTTGAGCAAAATGCCAATGTCACTAATTCCCTCCCCACAAGCGGCCAGCTGATTGCCAGATGCCCCAAACCATCCATAGTAATTTTGACCCCTGACCAAAAGCCATCCGTGCATACCATTGGAGGCCCAATTAACCCGGGGTCAAACCTGTCCACGGATAGCTCTCTGTGCGGATTCTCCGCCCGTGTACACGCGGCCATACACACCAATGCGAGTTTGTATGCAATAGCCCTTATTTTCTTTTTAGATCCTATAAGCCTAAGCCAGCCGAAACTATCAGATATGAATATCCAGGCCACATGAGCAATCCTCCCTTCTTTTGAAAGCATTTTTTCATTATTTTCGATGGCATGAATTCAACGTGATAAGGGCTAAAGTTCAAGATATTGTGACGACAACATCATCCAAAAATGTGGCTTAACCGCGTTCCATTCTTTTCAGGTATCTGGTGCTGAAGATGTATTCTGTCAGAGCACAGACATCAAATTCTGGCGTAACTCAGAAAGAGAAGGCGACATTCAGTGATTACCTGCACAGACAGTAAGTGGGCATCTTTTGTTAACGAACTAGGACTATCGTCGGATGAAAGATGGCAGTTTGAGTGAATGATGGCAATTCAGTCTAGTTTAGTTTAACCTGTTAGGACAGTGCTCCTGGTGATCCCCCAGTTGAGATGGGTTAATGTCGACTAGGGTCCCGAATTGCACTGGTTTCATAAGCCTGGCGTTTCCCTGTACTAGCGTAATTTAGGGCATGCCACGTTGACTATTTCGCAATAGATAGATCGCAATAAATTTGTGATTTACATTCATAGCCACACAATTGCGATCCTTATTCGGGAACTACAACTGCCTCTGATACTCTGGTTCTCATGTATAGCGATTGTTTCTTGGCTTCGAGTGAAATTTAGTTGGTCAATTTGATCGACATTTTACTTTATAGTTCTTGTCTGGGCTATAGACATGATTGAGCCAACGAGCTTGTAAGCGCGGCTTGCGATTTTATTTATCACAATGACCCTGGCAATTTCGTGCGAAACAGCTATCGCAAATTCGCAAAACCATGTTTCACGTAGCGTTCGTTCTTTTTTTTTGCAAATTCACCATAGTATGGAAAGCCCCTTTGCCTGGTAATTTGACGTAATGTACTTATCATCAGTATTTTGCCTATAGTGCAAGGGAATTCTAAAGGGGCTATGACACGGTCGATAGTATGCTCACTTTCGGAGTTGTGTTCCCCATGCTTAAAGGAACGTAACTCCACATTCATTGTAGCGATAGCGAGCGGTCTTTTTCCATAAAACTAATATCGGTCACTCGAATGACTATGGCGAAAATGGCCCAAATGGCCCAAATAGAAATAAAATGGGATCTAATTACTAAAATGTAGTAACCTAATGACCTTCGCTCCTTTATAACATCGAGTAGAACTCAAAATTGAACGTAAGATTGGAAAAAACTGAAGCTATAAGAAGTGCTTTGCTGGTGTTCCCTAACCCTAAATAGAGGCCGTTGCATTCGGGCCTCTCTCATTTTGCAATAATGGCACTAACGCTCTCTGACATAGGTGAGAAACTGCACTCTGAAACCCTATTTCTATATTTTTGTTGAACATTTCCTCTATTCAGACTTGTATAACTACAGGTCTAGTATAAACCTGCAAGGGGATTTTCCAATTATCAGCGCCGAGAAATCAACGCAATCACCAACAGCTCTGTGTTAATTTCCTATCTCGAGGCCAATTTTGTTGGGCCGACGGCCTGAAAAGTATGTCGTTGAGGACTCTAAGTATGCGCATTGGATAGGGCTATATCAAAGCTTCCATTTGAGCTGCGTATTGGACCCGTTTGTTCGTGATCGGCTTCATAATCTGAAAACAAGTGAAGACACTTTTGGCCACGAGGTAACCCCTTTTAAAATCCTTAACACGCAGTCTGGATCTTAATTTAGTATAAGGCCTCTATTCTGTATCTTGACTACTCTGGGCAAACTATCCACCATGGGCCTATAGTGTACCGAGTTTAAAGACCACTGACGCGAGCCCGACCTTTATGCAATTTGCTAACCATCTCAGCGACCACTCAAGTCAGTCCTCATGCAACCCCTGTTATCTATTAACAACCAGACTCAGCAACTAACTGGTCAATCAGCATGGGTTTAAATCAATTTTAATATGTGACTTAATTTAAATGAACAATAAAAAATCCATAAATCAAAATTAATCTAATGTTAGCCTCATAACACTGACCTCACAAAGTGCGTTGATTTCTCGGCTGACTTGCTAATGTTTGGAACATCGTCTTACATGTGTATACTAAACCTATAGTTACACAAGTCTGAATAGAGATAATGTTAAAAAATAATAGAAATAGGGTTTCAGAGTGCAGTTTTCCACCTTTGTCAGCAACCGTTAGTGCCATTATTGCGCAAAGATAGTGGGCCGAACCCCACGACCTCTATTTAGGGCTAGGGAAATCCGGCAAAGCATTTCTTATAACTTCAGTTTTCTCCAATGTTATGTGCAATTTTGAGTTCTACTCAATGTTATGAGGGAGTCACGATAACTCAGTGGGAGAATGAGTGAATCTCACTGTCCGTCACCCCTGTGGTCCGTGTTCAATTCCCAGCTATGGCGGAGTATTTCAAGGGATGTTTCCCTGGCTGATCACACTCTGCCAACCTGTCCTAAGCCAGTGTGGCAGAAAATGACTCAATCTCCCCTCAATGACACCACACAACCTGTGGACAATAAGGAGGAAGGCTGAAGTTCAATTATGGACAGACAATGGCTGAAAATATTTAAAAAATAAAGATCATTAGGTTACCAGGTTTTACTAATTAGATGCCATTTTCTTTTTATTTGTGCCATTCGAGTGACCGACATTAGAAAAAGACCACTCGCTATCGCTGCAATAAATGCTTATCCTGCCTCTCTCATCTGATCCTGTCCCTCCTTGGCTAGCCTGTCAACAAAAATGTGAACGCATCAGCTTCTTAACCAACCAAGTCACAAAACATTGCTCTGGGAGCTGGGCGCTGTAGCCATCCCCTAACCTGCATCCCTATATACTAGGGTCTGTGGAGCAAAATGAACCTATTTTAGCTATAAACCAAAACCTCGGACAGCTAGGCCTGAAAACGCTAAAGTATTACTAGAAACTTTAAGGATTTCTTAGTCACACCGACCGTGAGTTGAGTTTCCCACTCCACATAGTGATAAGTGAATGGCAGATCAAGCCGCTAAAGTGTGGCTGAGAATTGTAAAACTCAGACGACGAATGCTGGGATATGTCGGGATCAGACGGCCGTATGTGGTCTGGTGAACCTAAGGCCCAAAAGTCCAGACACACATCTGATAACAATGCGGCGTGGCTTCAAACGGGTGCATTCCCGGGTGCAGTCCTGCTGGTGCCCCTCTTAGGGTGCCTTTTCACTCCATCAGGAATCCGATCAGTCTTGGACCGAACTATCGAGATGGATGTCCAACGCCCAAAAATGGAGTGAAAAGGCCTCGGACACCCGAGCATCTGTCTCCCAGAGACAAAATGAGTCCGATCGGCCTCGGATGTTCGACTCATTAACCAATCAAATTGCCTTCCACAATTGCATAACAATGTTCACTCGTTTTGGTCTCCTGCTAGGATCATTGGAAAGGAACATTTATTTGATTCTGCAACAATAGTCACTTGACTAACAGCACAAAATTGCACTGGAAAGAGAGGCAACCTGTAGTGAAAGAGTTGAAAAGCAGATTGGCTTCCTTTTGAAATTAGTAGCAAAAAGTTCTTGCTGTTTCCGGGAAAAAAACAGATTCAGCACCATTGATTGGCTCTGAAGCAATCAGGGATCGCGTGTCCAGCGGATCTGTTTGAAGTGAAAAAGGGTTTTTGGATCAAACATCCAACGCCAAATCAGACACAAACTGCGTCCTCCCCGGACCAGACGAGTTATATAATTCGTTAATTTCACTGGATGTCCTTCTGCCCTAACTCAATTGTTGTCACCCCACTGACCCATTTCATGTCACTGAGGATTATCACAATTTTCTTGAAACTCATGCTCCAACTATATACAACCAGCACCGAGATGTGATGGGTTGGACGAAGCCGCAAAAATCTAAGGATGCACGATCGAGTACTGTCGCTAGACTAGCAAATTTACCAATTTTGGCAGTACTATAAGTCATAATTAACAGACACTGCGTGTTTTTAGAAAAGGACCCCTGAGAGAAAGAGTTGTGAGTATGGGACAGAAAAATGTTTCCTTTTTCATCCCCCAATCTTATCGCCACGGAAGACCAATTCATGCTGATGTTACCAATTTCACACTAGAGGTAAGTTGGTGGAGGAATTTTTCCACAGAAAAAGAATACTAGGTTGATGAGAATTAAGTGTCCAAAGTGCCTGCATTATAAATGTGTTTGAATTTGGTAATAAGAAATGTAACAGAGTCTCTCAGGGGCGGATCCAGGCTGACGCAGCAGCTGCTTTATCACCCCTTCGAAAGAAATGTAACGTAGTTAGTTTCTGAGAGGGGGTCTAATTTAAGAGGGGTGCCAATACCAGTAAATTCACAGCCTTTTGCAACATAGTTAGCATTATCGGTGAATTCCTCGATGCCCGATGTACCAAGTGGCAGAAAATAGGAATTACGCTACCTGACCGGTGGACCAAATACAGACAGATGCAAATCCTCCGTTGTGGCGTTAGTGGAGGTGTGAGAATGTGTGCGAACGCAGCGGAGTCCTCGTTTTTGAAACCGTTCCACAACGCAGGGCAACAGTTGCTAACAACAGCTGGGCAGGTTGTCCTGAGTGCGCGGGCTCTAACTCATGCCACGCATGTGCAGTCTGGCATTTTGAACTGCGATTGCCAGCGGTTTTCTGGTCCCACTGGCTATTTACGGAGTCACCTGTCATAACAACTAGTGAACAATCGTTATACCCGGTGCCTTGCTAAGCAAAATCAATCGGCGCCCATGCTGTCTCCAAAGTATTTTTTCATATTTTGTATTCTCACATTCTCACAATATCATACCACGTTCTGCACAAAAACATTAAAAAAATGCAACCCTCATTTCTTCACTCCATGTATTGGCTGCTGGAAACGATGCTGGAGTATCGGCAAGGAAATTGCCCTTTCTTCCCATTTATTTTAGCTATTTAATACTGACCAAAACAAACTCTCCCAGAAGCTTCTCTCCCTCAGCTACAGCCTCATTCATTCGCAAAACTGTCAATATCCGCCCTGCCTATTATGATAATTACGTAGAAAAGTTGGTCTGCATTATGCTGACAGTAATACCTGGATCAGACTGGCGAATGTCAGACGCTACGGCAACTATCCAAGAGAAGTTACAGCCCCGGCAGTCATGGGCTGGGGTGCTCTGTCATGTCCTGTCCGCAGGTTCAGGTTCAGCCATTGGCGTGAGTGAGTCACACTAGCATCAACATATAGCACACGTTGCTATGAAATTTTTAGACTTTCCTCGTTATTTGTAATCAATTGTAGCAATCCAGATTATATTTGTTGTTACGCCAGGCTGGACTACGGTGCGTCTGAAGTCATTCAGGTTTGTATTTGGTTTTCATAATTCGCTTGCGGCTCACTTCAGACAGGTGTATTTTGCTGAAGGAGGTCTGGCAAAGCAATGAAAAGTCAGATTCGACAGGCCACATTCGCCGTCTGATCCCAATAAAACCAACGTGTTAACAAAGGTGTTGATGTGATAAATTAAACAGCAGACTCTGTTTCAAGACTATGTTCATTGACTCTACCGTAATTTGTAGATCACCTCTCCATTATATCTGGGCTATAGTTATCTCACCCGGTGTTTCATAAACACTCATGTTGGCAAGTTTGTGAAAACTCGCCGCATTCAAAGTAAGTCATCTCTAGTAATATTGAGTTTTATTTTGAAACACTCACTCTGGCATGTATTAGTACGTGATCTTTGTGTTATTGTTCATATCTTCAACTCATGTTATAATCGGAATCTTAGCAATACTTTTTCTGAATTTCTGATACCATTAAAGTGATTATGGCGGCCTCCTGTGCTTTTGTAAGTAGTTCACTTTAAATGCAGAAAATGGAAGATTTACTAGATTTTGTACTTAAAGGGGTTATGACATGGGCAAAAGTAACTTCACTTGTTTGTAGATTCTGAAGCCTACCATGAACAAATGGGGCCAATACCCAGTTCAAATGAAAGCTTAGATATAGCCCTATCCAATGCGCATACTTAGAGCCCTCGATGATGTACTTTTCAGACCGTCGACGCATCAGAATCGGCCTCAAGATAGAAAATTAACACAGAGCTGTTGGTGTTTGCATTGATGTCTTGGCTTACACGCCGATGTTTGACAAATTCATTTGCATGTGTATAGGAGGCTTGTAGTTACACAAGTTTGAATAGAGAAACTGTGCAACAGAAATGTAGAAATAGGGTTTCAGAACGCAGTTTTTCACCTCTGTCAATGAGCGTTAGTGCCATTATTGCGCAATTATAGAGGCCCAAATGCAACGGCCTCTATTTAGGGCTTGGGAAAACCGGCAAAGAATTTCTTATAACTTAAGTTTTCTCCAATCTTACGTCCAAATTTAAGTTCCACTCGATGTTATAAGGGGGTGAAGATCACTGGGTTACTAAGTTTTAGTAATTAGATCCCGTTTAACTTCTATTTGGGCTGTAGTTATTCCAGTGACCGATATTCGGTTTGTGGAGAAAGACCACTCGCTATCGCTGCAATGAATGCGGAGTTGCCTCCTTTTAAGAATGGGGAACACAACTCCGAAAGTGCGTCGACAATCGACCGTGTCATAACCCCTTAAATGAGCGGGGGCCCGAATCACTACAAACTCAATCCCCTAATTTACAATCACATGTCAAATTACTAGTATATTAAAGTATTCTACCCACTGTTTGTATAGCATTTTATTCTATCCTTGCCAGAGACTGGGCCGGAGTCCATCCGAGTCATAACAACAGACTGGAACTGGAAGTCGCAAAAAGTCTCTGTGATTACTGGCCTGGTCGTTGCCATTGTTTTCTTCGGTGGGTTGCATGTCTGTCTACTCAGGCAGAAACCTGTGGTTATCATCCGAATCTCTGAATTGGTAAGAATCGTTCGGCTCAAATTCCAGCAATCTATAATGATTGAGAACTCTCTGAACCAGACCGTTCACAATCGCCTCACTTCAAGCTGCTCCTCTGTGATGGCCCCCATCGCTTTCACACCCCAATTGCAGCAAACCGCGGTTCTGCCACCATGTCCCAACAAACACATGGTCGCTTGTCGGATTCGAACCAGCAGCTTATTCCAGAAAATTGAACGATCAGTGACTAATTTCTATGCGTGCTAGTCCAAACAGCACCTGTTGAATTACATATGATCTGATGCTGCATTACCGATTGAACCATTTATCAAACACCCTTGAAACTACACATTCGCTGTCAACATAACCTGGGCCATACCTTTCTGATAGGCATAATTATTGGTTTTTCGCGATCTCGTGGAGGACCCCTTATGAGTGTATGAAATATTGTAGTGCTAAAGCACAATCACATGATCAGAGAGGCGGTTTACTCACTAGTCTTCACTCAACACCCTGGCATTCTTCACTACAGGTCATTCACTGACTCAGTCAGTCGATGACCCACTGATTCAGCCATTAACTCAGTATTGTTTTCCGTCTCAATGTCTCTTCGTCAATGAACCAATGCAAACTGAAATTAATGAACATAACAGGTGTGAGGTTACCTGCAAATTTACCTTACTGCAAGCATTGGCATTCTAAGTAGTGACCATGCGATTGACAAGCCGAGTACGAATGGCAGCTCTGTACAGGGTCGGCGGTACTGCGACTTACCGAGTGGTGCGAGATAACCACTCCGCGACAATTTGCCACGGGGGCATTGTCATGAGATCCCATGTTGGTGGGCTGTTATATTGCCATGTTAACCAATTCATTTTCTAAAATGGATATGAAAGCCTGTGCCAGTTATTCACACCTGTCTGTCTCTTGATGTGATAGATGTCAAAATGATTCATCTACTGATCATTTTACAAATAAAAAGAAGTGGCGCTCCCATATTCCCTTTTTTTATGAAGAAGACAGATGATGGACCATACTGCGCGGTTGAGACATCGACACGAACACAGCTTGACGATGACTCTGGAGTGTATATACCAATGTACAACCTCTCAAGCTCCACGCGAACAAGGTGACCAGGCGGTAAAGCTGCGATATGGATCTCCGGCGCAGCCATGTTTGCCTCTCTTTTCCATTATGATTCCACCATGAAATACATGTCAAGCAAGGGACCGACTGAGGTCCTAAATTTCCACTGTACAGTGTGGGTAATACATTAAGCCTATTCGCCCTGTGCTAGACGTCTCGTCACTAGAAATTTATTTATTATTTTTTGGTCAGACGACCATTAAAAAGTTGGTCATGCTGGAGATCTGTTCGGATTTTTTTGTTCGCCTGGAAAATATAAGTCTTTCAGGCGCCTGGCCAAGCGAGCAGAGACAGCCAGTTACTTTTCAGCCAATCAGAACTAACATCCGGTTAGTACTGCATTAGTTAGCTTGAAGATGATCACCACCGGTACTAAAACTTTCACCAGTGAGTAGGTACTATTTGGTCGGCTGATTATTACAATGCGAGGCGTTTGGATTGTGTGCTGTTCGCCTGCTTTTATTATACTCAGACGCCTCATTAGTGGGAATATCGAATAGCACTGGGCGAATAGGCTTATTGTTCCCACCAACTTTGTCGCACACTGGTCCCTATTTATTTGCAATGCAGAAAACCCCTGTATTAGCTCAAAATCATTTTATTATGCGCCGTGAGAGCTCTGTTCCTGCTTACTGGGCATCCAATCAATGTAAACCCGCCCAAAAACGCTCTCCAATATGCAAATACATCAGAAACCAAAACATTGGGCATTTTGTGAATCAACACTAGCATTGCGGTTTTACGCCGTCTCAAACGCACTGCCAAGACAACTTCACTGAAATTGTGCACACAAAAAAATGGTTCGTTCGGTTGCTGTGATATTTGTTCCGTGACTTGGCAATGTTAGACAGATCGGCCTAATCACTTTTAGAAAGGATTCACTATGTTCTGGGGCCACCATCCTGGAGTTAGCACTGTGAATGGGAAGTTTTATTCTCTTGCTCATAGGACCATCCCTCTCATTCTCGACACCCGTCAAAAATACTATGCATAGTTGGTGAAAAGAGCGAAGGTGAATTGTCCCAACCACACCACATGCTGAAGAGACAAATCACGACGGGAAATAAAACTTGTTTAGCAGGAAAGTGTACGCAGAAAATGCTTTTGTTTCCAACAAAGAAATCATGTGGGCTCATCAATAGTCTGTGATTAGAGACGGTGGGAATGTGAGGTGATGAGCGCACTGAGATGATCACCATCACATGTGATACACTGTAGCTGTAAAAAATGTGCAACAGATGGGACTAATTAAAGGTTGTATTAGCTAACTGAGAAACGAGCACCTTTCTCGTAAGACTTTGACGACCAACTACAAAGCAGACAACCAATTGGGTCGCGTTTCGCTAAACAAACTGTTGGTTGGGAACAGAGACAATAAAAACAGAGATA
>Ga0224511_10002594_pt1 | contig 12321 bp, 6 predicted proteins | sample SF_May12_sed_USG_2_FD_169988 | JGI IMG/M metagenome (GOLD analysis project Ga0224511, IMG submission 169988) | Sediment microbial communities from San Francisco Bay, California, United States - SF_May12_sed_USGS_8_1 | ecosystem: Environmental > Aquatic > Marine > Sediment | place: USA... | reverse complement strand
GTATATTCTGTATATTGCTTGTGTTCATTCGTGTATTGATTACCGCCGAGGGGTAGCAGTCATTCTATTGGTTTCAATCACGCATGGCTACTCACTATTGTCCCTTGGAGCATGGAATTATGTTCCATGTTGACATTTCATCTAGGGTACCAACACTTTGATTATTTTCTATGCAGTGGTGCAGCTGCGGTCGATTAGGTTGCTTCTGGGCATTGGTGTTGTGAATGAAAGCAAATTCGGGTAAAATAAACCAGGTTTTACAATAGGCAGCATTTTCACTTTTATAGTTCAAGTGTTTTTATCAGCAAACAGTTGGTAAGATATGCAGTAATTACTGTTCGCTCTCTAGCTCGCTCGGGTATCAAGCCACTGGATGTTGGCCAATATAAAAATTCCCGCTGTGAGAGTAATGAAAGCCAGGGGTCTGCGATGGCATTGAGCTGAAATCAGGCAGGTGTGCCAGGGGAGACAATTTGAGAGCGTTCAGCCAGCACTGTCCACCCCCGCTGTCCTGGTTGAATGACACAATGAGTGGCAAATGAGTGGGCGTCCCATGCCCTGTCACTGCCCACTTACATCCGTGGATTCTTTGGTGCTAACTGCCTGTAATCAGGATGTGAATATTGCGTATGGGGTAGCAACCGGGCTGTATCGCATTATGCGCTGGTGTGCGCGCTAACTGACTGCAATTGGGATACCTTTGTAGTGCACTTTGATTATGGGCTTATTGGAGCTGTGTTTGACGGCTAGCCTGGCCGGGGTCTTGTCTCCTGTAACAAGCCTGTAGGTGTATAAGGTTATCAGCTGTACCTATCTCGGTGAATTGTCCCGCTTCGTTTGAAACTGTGTGCTCCGTAGAATACTGTGGGATGTTCTCCTGCAAACATACAGGCGCCCTGGTACTGAGGCTCCAGTCTCTTAGATCTATGATAAATTCTAATAATAAGGCCAAGCTTATCTCCCATATGTTTAGGTTGCGGGTAGCCTAATAGAGCAGTTCATACTAGTGGACCTGATATGGTTGAGGAGTTGTCTTCTCATTTTCTAATAGTCGAACAGCCCTAGGACTAGCTTATATACCGCCATCATATAGAGATCAAGTGTGTCTACAGCCTGGCGATTGCTGCGGGGCTGTGGGATTGCGAGGTTGGAAACTTAATCCAGTTATATTATCGAGGCTGTTTTTAGTCAGAGTGCTCTGTACATATAAATGTAAATACAGCCTTTCAGATACAGGGTATGGATACTATGTGGAACACTTGAATCTGAAGCGTTAGATTAACACCGGCAGTACCCAGGGCTACTATTATATTTCTTTTTTTACCGCGAGTATCTGTCACAGGGTAGAGGCGTGGATCACCCAAACCTGTCTGGTCATACAAATCCATGTAGAAGAAAGGCGGGGGTTTTTCTGTAATATAAGGACCGGATTGTTATATCTTGGACATTAAAAACAGTAAGACGCCAGTGAATGACCATCTCCCAGGATGATGCATGGTGTATCTCTCAAAGAAGTGTTTTCCGTGACAGGATTTCTATTAATGAATGTCATGATCCAGAAGAGCAATGTGGTACACCAGTGACATAAAGGGTACTCAACGTGAAAATCAAGGGCATATATCAATTTTAACCGAATGATGTCATGCATATTTGTGTGTTGGGCAGTTTAATATGAAACTGGGTTGATAGTGGCGGATTTTAGAGACTATAGTAAGTTGGGTGAACACATGCATCCTTTATGCATGTCAGGAAATTGGAGTATTGGGAGTGGCCACGATAATAGTGATGCTACAGATATAGTCTGTACATACTTCACTATCCCTGTATAGTACCAATGTCAGCTACCCTGGATATAAATTAACTCCTGCCTCTTATAATTGATGAGCTAACCTATTGTAAAAATGCCGGCTAAAATAATAATACTGGCAGCATTTGGTTGCCGGTATATGCTGCCAGTTCCGCCCCTGCAGCACGGCAGGACGTAAAACCATTAATGCCTCTGGGCTCTCTGTCTCTCTCAGGGCAGTGCGAAATCTGCCGCATGCACCGGCCTGGCGTATTTTTATAACAAATCACACGCCATGAGTGTTTCTGATTGAGTGGCTGCATTTAGTGGAAAAAATGGAAAAAATAAATATCGCATTTGCATTTTTCTGTCGAGGAGGTAATCTCTTTGGCTAACTTGTGAATGCGAGTGAATGTATCTATAATCACACTTAAAAAATATTGGGGGAGGCAGCACAACACTCCACTCGCTTCATAGTTTGACTCGGTCGGAGAAATCTGACCGACCGGGGTGTATTACGAATAATCAAGGCAACAAACTTAGGAAATGTTCACATTTTTCTCGGTTATAGGCTTGTATAATTAATATAAGGACTACAGCACTATGGGGTTTTGAATGGCTTAGTGAACTGTTTGAGTAAATGTGGCAGACGTTCACAAAACCTAAAACTTGTCATATTGACCTACATATCCATAGCTCTATATTTGGTACGAAACCAATGACAGGATTCTGAAATTTTAACCCGGCCAACTGGTACATTGTATTATGCTAGGACAATGCAAATCCACTACGCCACCTGTTCAATACTCGAAGGGCCGGTATGGTCACAATAAATCTATAGGCGTGCTTGCTGGTAATCATTAACTGCTCGGAGAGTGGACGGAACGATCACTGTGCGGGTATGTAGTGGAGACTGGCAATTATGTGTAGTATCAAAGGGTTAGGGGTTTTGTGAAAGTTTGGTAAGTATCGTTTATACCACCGAATACGGTCCATCTGTTTTTTGGTTCTGATCGTTGATTATGTGTACAATGTATATAGTTTGCCAAATGCGAACATAACCTTTGAGTTCTGCTTAGGGTGTGTATTTAATTATTGCCAGATTACATCATTTCTGTTGTATCCGAACTCCACCCAAAAATACGTTGTGAGTGCTGTGCAGGTATCAGGGGCGCTGGGCTGGTTGCTGTTTTTCACTACAATCTCTGAATGTGGCGCTAGAAGTTTAGACAACTCAGAACACTGCAGGTGATACACAGTGGCGTTCTACTTTTGGTTATTCACAAGTCACTTTTGATTCAGCGTTTGCGCTAGGCGGTTATGGATCCGACCTTTTCTACTCTAATCCCCGGTAATAAATACCGGCTTCACTAGAACACCGCGCATTATTGGTTTTTCATCGAATTAATTTACAGCTTGGGCTCTGAGCATTGTAATTGCGTGAGTTGACACGGAATTTTCTTCGCCACAGGTAGGCCGCTCTTTTATACCGATGCACTAGTTGGAACGGCAGGAGTAGACGGAAGCATGTTGACGACGGTGGCGGCACTCACTAGTAAGCTACAGAACCAGCAAATCACAGATACCGCCGCATACATACAAACGGTAAGAAATTGTGTACATGTTCAGCATCTGTGTTTGTTATGCTGGGATACTTCCAAAGAGTGGAATTTTTTGATGGATCAGGTGTGTAGTTACGAAGTCCCACCGACTACTCCGCTGCGTTTATCGTACTAGTGTGGACTGCGCAACACCTACACAGATAACAGCGGGGAATTCTGATCGAGACTTTGTGCGGTGTTACGGTGTTGTGTTGGCGCTTCTTAGGGAAGTAAAGTACAGTTACCGAGTACCTGCCTGCATACAGTGTCAACTTGTTCTATCGTGTACCATACATACCATTGAACGCTTTGGGTTAAGTTTCTGTGCATACAGTAACTATTGATTCTAATTCAAGATGTTTTGTTTTCGAGTCATGGCTCGCTAAAACATTGCCCGGTCAGTGACACAAAAGGTTTCAATATTGGGCTGAACCAGCCATCCGGACTGTTGGTAATATATCCTCATAGAATTCCAAAAGGCATTCTCCTTAACCGAGTCATGGCGCGGCGGTACAGCTCTCATAATCCCCCAATTGTGATATCGCTTGTTGAGAATCTTCGAGAAATGCGTTCTGTTTGTAGTGCCCTGAGGAGTGTGTAAAGGTTCGACATCAATCAGAACCCAAAGACAAAAGTCCAGGTAGTGTATCTAAATCTGCTCTACTGTTCCAATGCTATCCCAATTTACGCCAAACGGTAACCATATTTACTCGGACGGCATACGCAGTTGATTGTCTGTGGTCTTCCATTCACCTATTCCCAGTATCATGGTTAGTCTGTGTGTTTTCGTTTTGCAGGTACCCAGAACTCGCCGCCCAAACCAGCGGCGGTGAAGCTGATCTCATTCCACCCGAGTCTCTCCCCACAGAGAAAATCAAATGAGAGTTTACTAAGTCAAGGCGTTGACCAATCATCCGATTCGGATGAGGATGCCACCAACCCTCCTATGAAGAGGCACTGTCGCTCCCAGTCTATCCCTACGGAGATTGAACTAAACAGACACTGGCAGTTGTCGGGAGTGCACCGACCGCTGCCCGTCCGGCCGCACAGCGGTGGCGCTCCGCCGCGCCCAAGAGGAGACTCGCCAACTCCAAGACCCACATCAGCTCTAAGCGACCGTGCCGTGTTTCCACCTCCTGTACACAAGTGCGCGTCGCTGAAGGCGCTATCCACGTTTCGCGACATGTGCTCGGCCAAGTCGATGCCGTCGGTGGCGCTGCCGGGTAGCCCACGACGCAGCGCTTTGCCCCGCTGCCGATCGCAGCCTTGCGTCAACCAGGAGCGGCGGCATGCAGTGAAAAGACGTCGAGACAACGACCGGCCGTCCATCAACTTCTGTCGCATGACTGAGGTAGGCTGCCACCCCACTATCATGCATTAACTCATCATGTGTAAGCTGATTTCTGGCAGGTGCCTGTGTTCGTGAAATTTTGCTATTCGGCGAGGGAAGTCACTACAATTTTTTGTTCCGGCTCGGGCTCTGCTAGTTGGATCTCTTGAAAATCTATAGAGATGAGGCCTCATCAATGCTTTCTATGCAAAGCGACATTGACTCGGAGCTAATTTTACTAATTCGTATTACGTCAATGTCAACCTCCCTTTTAGCCTTTTTTCATCGGGCGTCCTCAGCGGTGTCTGGGACTGTCGGAGACTAGCGCTTTTTGATGAGAACTCCATATCGAGTCCAATGAATTGGGATGCGTGTGATACCTAATCCTCATACACATGAATGAGATGCTGACGTGTGACTAGCGCAGTAGATGGCTTAGCGAGATGCTTTGTAGTGACGGAAGAAATATGTCTACGCATTTCGTTCAATCACAACCTGATATGGTAGCGCGAAGATCATGTGTAGGGATGGATGGGTTTCCAGAGACAAACACTGAAACGGTCCTCCTGGGTGGTAAATTTTGGCTTATCACAAATATAATAGAGCTATGGAACGAACACTAGCTAGGCACTACAATAAGAAATATAGTAAGGCATTGAGTTTATATTGATTCTGCCTGGCTATGTCAATCGTTGACTCCGCCTCACACTGTGCCCAGGGAGCCATGGTTTCTCCATTATTCATCTTATCGGACCGACTAATGCATAGGAGAGAGTGAGAGGCTGACAGCGTGAGCTTATGTCCCGCTGACACCCGACACCCCCCCCCCGTAGATCGACGCGCATCGTGTAATTTGCCAATATATTTGTCGCATCCATCGATCTAGGCTGAAAATCCTCCTGAGAATCCTTCAAACAAAGGAAACACATGGACCTGTGATGGGTGCATTATGAACAGTGAAACCGAAAACATGAATCCGCTGTTCCTTCCGACTGCTTATCTTTTGTTGGTTCAACCTTTTTTGCCGTACAATGGCGTTTGTTCGCCCTGTCATTGGCGCACGTCTCTGGGATACCATATATTGATGCGCTAGTATGCTGTATGAATTAATAGGCTTTGTTATAGCCACTTAATATACCACCAATTTTTATCGGTCAGGGTTTTCGGTTTCTGGTTTTCATGCCTGGGTGTTTGGCGAGACGGAAAGGAGGCCAGACACACCAACTCGGTAGCATAATTTTTTATTGTTTAAATAATCAGATTGATTTAAGTTTTAAATTCCAGTCAGTGTGGTGGTCCAGTCTTCATTCACCAATGACTGTAAATATATTGGATTAAATTTAGCGACACGCTTTCAAATCATGATTCGAATAGGCGACCTCATTGGAGTAAGTTTGATCATTCTACCAGTAGAGGCTATTGTGCAGAGTTAACCTGTTTAATTTGAATTGCCTGATCTTTTATTATTTCTACCACCGATAAATGATTGCAAATGTTTTTCCAGCGCTCTGCGTAATTTAGCGTTGGAGTGATTCTGTATGCCAAATCTGAGTCAGCCTTGGTGACAAAACCTACTGGCTGTGTGCATTGACAAATGTGTATTGTGCTGACGCACATGTACGCTATATATAAGAATGAGCCACTGCGGCCTTGAATGCAGTACGGGAATTACAGTAGTCTCAGGACGCGGTTGTCCCATCGGTTGTCCCATCGTAGTGTGTAGTATTATGAACCGACACACATGCAGTTAGTATCACTATAGCTCATTATATGTTCTTTGTTTCAGAGTATGAAGTTATCGAACCGCCATGTCTTTCATGAGAGAGTCTTGCAGACTATAGCTAGTTCGCCGCAGGACCCCAGCTACCTCCACAGTGTGATGGCTCAACGCGAAGCCTCACCAGTCTCTAACTACCGTGACGTATCTAACGCCCGTGACAGTTGTGACACTCATGACAGTTATGAAACCCATGATATGAGCTATTGCCGAAATGTTTGTGACACACCTGACACTACGTTGTCTGGTGTCAGACGGTCACCTCCGCTTATCTGTGATAAACTAGTCGAATCAGATGAGGAAAATGTGGACATTAATAGAAACTCTACTACAACGCGCAGTACAGTCGAATCACAGGATGATTGGGTGTATGTGGAAGCCTCTGATTCGATATTCCATATGGATAATGAGCTCGATCTGGACATGATTGAAAATGACTGAGAACTCTTGAGTCTTATTGATCTGTACTAGCATGTGAGAGACATTAAGCTGCAGTGTTACTCTATGTAGCCGGTGCCATAATTCTGTTTCTCATTCCCATTCTCATATACAGGCCGGATTATATTTTTGTAAATAATGGTACATGCATTTCTCATTGTGCTTGCACGTGTTCGGCTATACTGTCTTACCCAGCATTTTTATAGAGGGATGTCTCCTTGAACTTACTTGTAAGTTATCCTCTCATAATGTAGTATGAGTATAGCTTCCTTTTATTCGATGACTATCTGTTTTGGAGGGTATACTACGAACTGTTGATACTGCATGATGTTCTATAAGGGATCTCAGTTGGGTGTGATCTCGTAGGCCCAGTGACTACTACCTCAGAGCCCCTGACTCTGTCTTTACCAAATAAAGAGATTAGACTTGCAACCATATATATCCCAATATATCAGCATAAACCAGCAAGGCATCGACAGCATATCTGTGTTATGTTATGTTCTGTTCAGGTTGTGATTTGAAATGCATTGGTACATCCAAAGCTTGACCAAAGCTTGTTGAATGTGGCGACGATAGTATGCAGAACTTCGTTTTTGGGTGCACCGTGCATCCCTAAAACTAAATCATCTCAAGAAGCTTTCAGATGTTCAGAAGTCACCATTATGGACCTAATAGTCGAGTTATGTAAGCATAAAATTGTGTATGCTTGACCTTTGATCAACCAGTCCAATAAGGCCAGGATAATTCCCAAAACAACTCAAGCCTAAAGTCAAACATATCACCAATTGACGTATGACGCGCAGCCAGGTGACCCGGCTCTACGGCGTGTGGCAGGTAATAAGGCGAGCCGAACAAAGTAGATTTTGTTCCTCTGGCGGCGAGAGGGACAAAATCTACTTTGTCCATCTCGTTCCACTGCCAACGAGGGTGGGACTACCCACCCTCATTGCTGCTACTTTACCCGCCTCATGCCATAGAGTGATGTCACCTGGCTAAACGCGTTGAATTACTCAGGAATTGCGCTCTCTCTATACACCGAATAGCTCCACCTACCTGGTGACCTAGTTTGTCGAAATGTCAATCATTATTTTAGCTTCCGCCGCTGTTCGCGGTACATTGTGACGTTTGCCTGGATTTATCCTATATTTTAGGCACAAATAGCTGAAGGAGTGCCGTCTATGCCCCTTCGGTGTTGTGTCGACATATTTAGCCGCATTTAAACCGTATTTAAACTAGTATTAACCTCATATAATGAAGGTAAGTCACAAAAAAGATGCTCACTTACAACAACCGGCAACAACTTGGCGCACCTGCTGACGACGGTTGCCCGTGTTCTGCAGCTGAATGCTGATTTCGCCAAGATTTTTGCTCGAAAAAATTCTTTTTTTTCTGCATTTGCGCTCGTCGTTGTCAATAATAGTCTTCATTTCGCTTCATGTGGTCACACCTTTTGACGTTCCGTGACTAGTCCTACTTATAGACTACTCAACTGCTTCCAACGCATACTACTCCTAGTCCTAGTACTAGTAGTAGTACTTCTACTAGTTCTAATTTTAGCAACCATTCCAGACCATGACCATGTTGTATATTTAATTTGTTGACAAGGGCCTTTGCAGTTCTTGAACCATGTGATTTGCTGACCATGATATCCATAAAATTGATAGGATGACCTGTCCTACAGCAAGAACTAACTACTAACTAACTAGGCTTCTTGCTCCTAGTCTGAGTAATGCAATAACTTCAACGAAACCAGCGTTCTTCACTTCTTCAGTTCTTGAGTTGATAAAATTGCCCAGTTAGTCTTTTACCAGATAGAGAGTTTGTACTCGTCATTTGCTTACAATCCCCGCCTTCTTTTGATTTCACGTCTGTACAGCCGCTACAAATTGTCTGGAAGCCAATTTGAACTTGATCGAATTCATCAAGATATTCCGTTAGTGATTGACCTTGTAAATGTTATGGCTTCTGTTCAAGGCCTATTTAATTACTTTATCCGCTTCAGCAGCTTACAACTAGGGTCTAATGATTGGTTATGGTGGCAGTTGAACGATCAGATGGTTACAGGTTTCTGTCACATATATGCCCCCTTTGCACATTGTTTTAAGTTGTCAATGACCGTCCATGGAATTCTAAAGATGTTTTAGGATTTTTTATACAGGCTTGGTTTATTGTGCCATCGGAGTGAAATTGCTTGGTGTTGACTGAGTTGACCTCTGCTTTGGGCCATTAAGTTAGTCTTCAGTGTACTAACAGAACTGCTCCAGTCAAGCGTATGATTTCCATGAAGCCATGATCTTGTTGTTTGCGCGCGCCGGTGCACCGCTTTTTACCGCATTGTGTGGTATACCAGATTTCATTTCTTCTGTAACAATGATAAAGTTAGAGCCGACCACTTCCTAATTCTCAGGACGGCTGGAATAGTATAACCATTAGTTACCTAGTAGGCAGTACTACTAACCAACCTGTCCGGTTGACCTGATTAGTAGCCCGGCGCTTGATAGCTGCAGACTCGCTAATGAAGAGCCAAAGATCGTCTGGCCTTTCGGATTGGGCAATCTTGTGACTGTTTTTGTGTGTCAGTGCCTGGAGTAGTAGTAGTGTTGTAGTAGTATGCTGTTGACTGGTGTCTTATCATGATATTTTATACCAGGACGAGATGAGTGGAAATACACCAGCAGAACAGCCTAACCAGTCTAACGGAGAACAAGGAGAGCAGAGCCCGGATAGCAATTCGGCTGCGAACATGGATAAGGTGGGTGGCTCGATGACTTCAAACAGTTCGTACTCGGGCTATTAACTCAACTCGGCTGAAACTCCTCGAGCAAAAAGGCACCCTGGCCATAAGTTCTGTTCCTTTTTATGTGATAAACGTGAATATGGCCATTTTATTAAAAGGGATTACAACTCAACCGAACGGGTTTGTGTGATCATGCATGAAACATACCGCTTGCGGTCTTGCCGCTGATAGTACGACTGGGGGGGGAAGGAATTCGGGATTGACCGTCTCCAGCTGATAAGCATCACGATAAGGAACCGATGTTAATGACTGATCGTGGTCGTTGTCCAGCTTGATGCCCAGCTAATTATGCCTAGATTAGACAAGCCCGACTCACAACGATCCAGAATGTTCAGTCATCCATCTTTGCTGCCAATACATTCTGCTGATGAAGAATGTCATTCATCATCAAGTGAATGCTGGCATTTGGGGTTGCTGGGTGAACTAAGAACATTTACAGCTAACATTAGTGAAACTGATGGCCAGAACAGAGGAGCTTACTCCCGCTTCCTCTGAAGGTTTTGAAACAGCCACGACACTTCTTGACTATACTAACCCTGGAAACAGATATAGATTGGTACATATTCTTCTCTGAAGTCTTCCCAAGTCACTGACAACCAAGGTCACACAAATGAACAGGAAGACAACCGTTAGCGCTAACGCGCTTGAAAGATCATTGCTTTGTTAATTAATTTATTTGGACCTTCAATCTCATTCAACCTGCCACCATTTGCTATCGCTTAACTTTGTCCATCCTCATGTTTGAATGTACGTCCTCACAATGGGATTCAAATATCTAGATGTGCTACCAGGCTAATTGCAAGAGGATATCTAGTGAATGTTGGCTGAGATTTGCTGTCCGGGTGTCTGTATTGTGAGGGGGTATTTTGGGAACAAGTCCGCTAGGTGTTAAGCTACCTAATTATCGAATTTAGCAGCTTCGAGTTCAGAGGAGTGTGATGGGAGTATGAGGTAATCATTCAGGGTAGGGCAGTGTCCTGAGTTATTAGGTGTGTGAATGGCCTTTCGAAGTGATCAGCGCAATTCTTTTGATTTCAGGCCGGAGTCCCTATCGAAGGTCATTCTCCTGGAAAGAGAATGCAGCAGTCACCACGAAGCAACCCTCAGCCAGGGGTAAGTACCTCTAAGATGTTTCCCGACAAAGTCACAGGCGGTAGTGCCGGGTAGTACTGTAACAAGCAGTACTATATGTTTGATAGGAGTGTCGGTTGACTACCAGCATCAGATCTGTCTAGGCAGCTGGTTTGCTTAGCAAGTGCAACAAATCTTACTAGTTTGTACAAACTACTAGTTGGTAGTTACTAACTCTTGAAAGGAATGTAGTCTTCTGCCAAAAGCAATAAAATTATCATTAATCACCAAGATAATCTGCTTGGAAACTCGGTGGCAGTATGCAGGGGACTCACTCAAGTTTTGTTAGTCATTTCTAACCCTGACTATTGGTAGAGGTTTTGATAAGGAGTGTTTGCTCACGGTTCTGCCCGTTGGTAAAGATCTAGCTCATAATTTACAGCCAGGAATGATGAGAATCCCGCGAAATGCTGACGGACCACCGCCTTCGAGCCAAGGCCAGGGATGGGGACCACCTCCTTCCCAGTACCAACAGAGGGGACCACCGATGGGACGTTACAACAGCGAGATGGGAGCCGCTTATGGCAGCTATACCGTTGGCAACCAGGACTATGGAGGGGTGAGTGTTTATGGCCAGGCCTCTAAGGTTCACTACACAAGCTAAACTAATCCGCCAGTGACAGGACAGAGACTGGGCGCTGACCTTAGTAGCTACACATGGTTAATGATTTATTGCCATTGAGATTTGTGTTTTATTGTACCAATTTTCAGATGGTAATTGATTGAGCGTGTTTTGGGTGAGAAACAAGGCTCGAAATTCAGGCACAAAATACATTTAAAAAAGTAGTGTATCGAAGGAATCTCCAGGGCTCAATTACCGTTGCCATTGAATTCCTTTTCTTGATATTGTGTTATTATAAGTCTCATCTCCCTGCAGGGTCGTAACTCCTATAACAACCAGGGTAATGAGCAGCTGAGTAAGACGAACCTCTACATTCGAGGCCTGACACCGAATACCACCGATCAGGATCTGCACAACCTATGCCAACAGTACGGAAACATCGTGTCCACCAAGGCTATCATTGACCCAGCCACCAGCAAATGTAAAGGTAAAGAGATGGTGGGATAATGAAGGTGCTTTATAGTTGGTTCATTTTGCGTCCGGTCTGCCTCGCACCGGATGCTCGAGACGGACGCCCGTCCCCCAAAAGTGGAGTCCGACTCATCAACCAATCAAATTCCCTTCCATGGATTACCTAGCAATGTTCACTTGTTTCCCGTTTCGTACTAGGATCGTGAAAAGCTTGAATTTATTTGACGCCGCTTCGATTTTCACCCAAAAACAACAGCAAGTTGCATTGAGAATAGAGGCAAAAATTCAATAGCAGATTAACTCTCTCTCTCTCTCAATTGAAAATGGTTACAGCTTCCGGAAACACCTCACCACCATTGATTGACTCAATAGTGATCCGGGATCGGGCGTCCGAGGGATCTATTTGAAGTGTAAACGGGTTCTCAGAT
>Ga0224511_10002593_pt1 | contig 12325 bp, 6 predicted proteins | sample SF_May12_sed_USG_2_FD_169988 | JGI IMG/M metagenome (GOLD analysis project Ga0224511, IMG submission 169988) | Sediment microbial communities from San Francisco Bay, California, United States - SF_May12_sed_USGS_8_1 | ecosystem: Environmental > Aquatic > Marine > Sediment | place: USA... | reverse complement strand
TGATATATGACTCGCTTTGTTAGGTTTCATGGTCGGGTCCCATGTTCTGGAGGCCCAGATTGTCACCCTACCATATAATAATAAGTATTGTTCTTAATTATTCATAAATTTTAAATCAATTTCCTAAATTCATCTGACGCAACAGTGTAAAGAATAACGCTAAATATTTTAGACAATGCACGTGCCATTGGCGCGCGCAAAAAATAAGGCACGATTTTAAAAGTTTGTGACGTTATGGTTTCTGAGCGTCTTTTATGAACGCCCATGGCAGTATTATTTGCTAAAACATTTTATTTTGATAACTGTTAAAACAGAACTTTTCCCCACATTTTTAGGATGAAACAAGACAACAGCCTAGTGCATTGGGACGCTTCGAATTAATAATTGTTACTCACTGCAACCGTTTCATGCTTAAGAGTGAAACTATTCTACCCACACTATTTTTAATATATATTTAAAAACAATAGTTGTACGAAATAATAAATGTTGACTTTATATAGTCTTTCCTGAAAATTTAGTATTTGCATATTTTATGATGTTGTAACAATGATAAATTACAAGTGTTATTCAGATGTCATGCTCAAATATCCAATAACAAATAACCTACATTGTGTTTTCCTTCAATAATGATATTAAACTATGTCTTGTGAACTCCACTTCTGTTACGCCTTCACGTTCTGTTGCTGTTCTTTTTTGTGTTTTTGTACGGACAATTGTTTCATGGTACATTCAATCTTGAGCTGTCTACATTGGTTGCAACATCTCTTCAGTTGATATAAGTAACATGCAATTAAGGATCCGTTGATGTGACCTAGTATATAAAATATATTATCAACACACATGAATTCATCTTTAAACGGCCTGTTGTATTCGTTAGCTTGCAGATTAAATATTAGCTATTAACGATATAAGCATATAATTAAACAACTCATGAATTCACGTTGACCCTTTTCGTAATATTACAGAAAAACTACACAAAAATAAAATAAAAAATAAAAATCCGAAAAACACAAAAATATAGTTTGTCTAAATGTCAGTTGCGTCAAGATGTTGTAAGAGTTTTTGTGTCGTTCCTTGTGTTAGTTTTTGTACTGGGGCCATTTTGTCATGGTGCCCTTAAACATGACATATCAACATTGTTTACAACATTCCTTGTTTGAACATCTTTTCAATTTATATTGTTAAGGAATGTGTAACAAAAAAGACCCAACACAACAACACAGTTCTAAAATAAGGTCAATGCACTGTCATGTCTTTCCAGGTCTTTAATGTTATACAACGATTCTGATCTACAACTCTATTGATACGTTTAATGCCAGACAAATGTTATTTTGAGTCCACGGAATCGGCCTAACAAGACATTCAACTGATATAACAAATCAGATTTGTAACATCATATTGGGTTAGATGCTTTTGAATATAAAGGTCAAAACATTTACCATTAAATAGGTAATAGGTAAGTATAAGAATCGTAATTATGATTAAATGTGTCGACCTTAAAATTACAAAGTAGATGGTTTAATTTACAATTGAATCTCCAATCGGTGATAAGTTTACATTTATGTACAAATAATGTGATGTTTGCAATAGCTTAAACATGGTTTAATCCACATTGAAAGTCATTGACCGTACCAAGAGATACATCCTAGAAATTGCATTCAAAAGACTTGGTTCATTAAGTAGTTTTCGGAATGATACGCAATCAATTGAAACAATTGGTTTAGGGTATGAAATAGGAGACAATAACCATATTACCAAAAAAAAGTATTCAAGAAGCGCACATTTACACATCGACCTTTGCTTACAAGTGCACCCTGTCTAAACCAACAATAAAGAAACTGTTATAAATTTAAAGATATATGTAGAAATTGATGTACATAAGAACATACATGTCAATGTAATATCCTATACAAACTGTTTGTTTATACAGGCATTGGGCAACAATTCACAGCACTATTCCATTCACCTCGGACCAATCGTTTGACAGTTCCCGAATCACATATGTAATAACACTCTAAAATAAATATGTCGCTTACATACATGTTCAATTCGATTTGAGGTATTGTGTTTTTCTGACAACACGTTATTCAAGTAGTCGACTCACGAATACTGAGGATAATGTACTTTCTGTGCCACGTTGGAGGAAGTTGCATATTGCAATGAAATGAACATTTACAAGCGTCGCAACTTATTAACATGGTAATAACGGATATGGCGTTGACATATCGGTGCGAAATATTTTTTACAGTCTTCCCAAGTTCTTTTGCCAACAGGAACAGACATGTGACCGGTAATTGCACCCTTTAAAGTATTCCTTTATAATTTCCTAACCTGCCACCTGCAATAATGTCTTGAGACGAGTATGTTTATGACTAGGTGGATGTTCTCCTAGAAAGCTATATCTCAAAGGACGTTAGCGTAATTATGTGAATATTTCATAACGCTTTATACAATAGACATTTCTACAGTGATTTACACTGTCACGAAATGTCACCGATCTTTCAGTGACAAAACCATGTCACTACGAATTGTTAGTGACTTAGCGCCTAAACTCCCACACCTTGTTTGAAAGAAATTATGCCAGGGTCGACATAAACAATGTTCAGTTAAGCTATATCATATACATTGCTGCATGCACACGGTATTTATAAAATATACATAAACATATTACATAAATAATAAGCGTCAATAGCGTTATTTGTTATTGGGTTTCCATAACCGTTACATACAATCAAATTATATGATACCCCTAAAATTTGGATTCCCATTGCATTCCACACTGTACGAATAATGGTATTTTATAAACTGTATATTCTATTGCATAGATAATGTATATAAATATAAATTATTGGTCTAAACCAATGTTCTATTACTCTAACATATACATAAAGTATGCCCCACGAATGCTTTTCAAGTTCAACTGATTTATACTAGGAAAAAGTCCTCAAACAATAGGATAGTATAGTATAGGATATATGGAATAATAAAATGTTCTTTATAATGGTACGTAAAACACCGAACTGGGGGATGGTACGATTAAACGCGGACAATTTCAAACGTTGCACAAGAGCCTTGAAACTGGACCTGCGTGTATTGGCATCAGCTACGCAAAGAGGTATAAATTGTGCCTGTTGAAGACTGTGGAAATTGAAGACGTTGACAAAGCTAACAACACTACTTTATTATATATATATATAATTGTTTCGCACGTATTTTAGAATGCGAGCCATATGGGTTGCCCAACAATGCGAAACTGGAGGAAAACATAAATACAGTCGGCAGTCGAGTAGCAGTCACCTGCCGTCCTGGCTCCGAACCCGTGGGTCGAACCATCGTGACCTGTACGGAGATTGGAACCTGGTTTCCTGACAACTTACCTGCGCACAGGTAAGAACAAAACGGAGACCGAAATATTTTTTAAGATTTTGCACAATCCTTTCTAAACATTAATGTACATATTTATTTGCAAACGGTTAAGACATTTGCAATAACGTTGACGACCATTTGTATGATACAGTTTGTCTTTTGTGTAGGTTCCCGAGTGACTTACTGGTTGGCAACGATACATGTCGCATTGTTGTAGGTTTTACGACACACCACGGACATGGAGTGTCGCGAGGGATTTCTGTGTCGGCTATGGAGACTACAATGTCGCAATAAATGATCGCATGGCAAATGAATTCATGATGGCGACGTTTGGGAGCATGTCGAGCTATATACGTACTGGAGCAAAACACGACAACAGTGAGAATTCGAGGGGTATTAATAATGATCCTTGGGATATTACTTCATGGGCTAAAATCAACCAGATTCCGACTCGGAAGACTGTGTTTGTATGAATTATATAACGAAATGGTTCAATCTATCATGTACTTCATTGTTACCGTTCATCTGCAAAAGGCTGTCTAATTAAGAAATAGTGAATCTCACTGAGGGCACTATGGCATTATATTGACCAGCCAGGCAGCCCCACCAACGTTTTAGGACCGAAGCCGAAGGCGAAACGTCATTACCAAATACAATGCAAAAATAATTACGAATATCAACCTTTTTGAACAAAGTGAATCTCTTCAGACCAAAAACATAGCATGAATGTGTTTCTTCTATTTCTAACCTTCTATCTAGAACCTGGGTAAAGCTAGTCCTATATATAAGTCTTATACCCATTCCTCAATAAGCTCTTTAGCAACTTTCCGTACGTTTTGACGTGCGGAACATTTATGGTCAGAATGATGACACTTTCTAAAAATATCCTATAACATCTGTGGTTTTTATATAGATAAATGTTTAATCTCAAAGTAGGTACATGTATGAGAAAAACAAACACAACTTACTTTGGAAAGTAATTATTAATCCATAATCAAAGTTCCAGTCGTTCCACAAACACTGCATTTTCTTCATTCGCGATGGCATCAGAGGGGATCGAAAGTGAGGAGAATTTTGTGAACGAATTGACGCATCAACAATGTTCTAGTCGCATTGTTTCTTTACATAAGCTTCGTGATGTCTTTACTTAAAATATTGATTGTCCCCGAATAAACATTCCTTAGGCATATTTATATAGCGTTTTCCCGGTATTTTGATATATACATTTATATATATATAGAGAGAGAGAGAGAAAGAGAAACACCCTGTCCCGGGAAATATTAATGTTAAAAATCGCAATGAAAACTTAGCCACCGCTGAGGGGAATATATATGCTGAATGTTGTTCCACTGTATTACTTTGGTATATAAGTGAGCGAGAAAATTGTCATTCACGTATTACAGTTCAGTCCCACTGTCAGTACTTCTTTGTAAACCTATAAAGAGTTAAGAACTGTTTTCTTTATTCTCAACAACCACAACTTCGCCAAATAGTCACTTGGGTGTATTGCGTTAGTAAATAAATTATAATTGTAGTAATATCGAGATCGTTTTCCTTTATCAGTTTTTGTGTTTTTTAATAAAACCATGGAGAATTTCGGTGGTGACATGTCGTTCTTTTCATCTACAATTTCGTTAAATATCTGAATCAGCTCTTCCAGTTGTCTGACATTGAGGTCGTAATCCCCGTCGAACCCTCTGTCGTTTTTCCAGTGCTTGATACTGTACACAGGGCATTGCGGAAGAATTACTTGGACAGAAGAATTCCTCTGCTGAATGTACAATACAGCTTCTTCCACTTCGTACAGCACTTCAGCTAGTGTTACACCTCGCAAACATATATTTCCTCGTCTCTTCTTCTCCGTGAAGTGGCAAGTGCCAAGCCATAACAATACCATTGGCCTTTCCAGTCCCCTAAACTTTGTACATGCTCTGTCCAAAAAATCTAGGTCAGAAGCAAGGGTGCCGCTTTTTCAAACAATTTCAAGCGAGTCCCTTCGCTCCAGATGTCGGGATCGGTACCTGCCCTTACTGTCTGTTATAATGAGTACCTTCCTGTCCCGCACCTCGGACCATCCCTCCAAAACTTCCTCAATTCTTGAAATTTGCTTTGCAATTGAATTCACTGACATGTTGTCGACATCCTGCTAAATTGGCAAATGACTCACCCACCTGAACGCTACACAGCGCCGTATGAAGAAGTAAGGTCATCACAGTATAAAAAAGTGGTTAATATAATAATATAATACAGTGGTTAACGTACTTCAAGGAATATGAAATACTGATATCGAAATGCGATTTATTTAGTTATAAAAATACTATTCTGATATTTCCATGTACTACTAAAATACTGATAAAAATTGTAAACACTGCACGATGTCGAATTATTATAAATATTAAGAATGCACTTGTTCGGCATAATAGGCAAAAAGTCATATTTTGTTATTTCAAATAGGTTTTCTCATACATGTGTGAGGGTGACACCCCCCTTTTTTGGTACGCAGTTTTCAAAAGCGTTTGTAACGATACATATTAAGAATATTCTTAGAACTGGTCTACAATGGATGTGAATTTAATTGAGTCAAAGTTCCAGGAAAGAATGGGTCGTCATGGCATCGAGTTTATGCCAAAAATGAGCAGCTGTTAGGTACACAGTCATTGATAAATGGTAAAAATTGTCTTTGTTTTCTTTCCACTGGATATGGAAAGACAATGTGTTTCGTCATAAGTTCCATTGTGAGTGATACCCCAACAATTACGCTGGTAGTTTCACCGCTGATATCTTTGATGGAACATCAGAAAGATGCCTTAGAGAAATGGAATTTCAAATGCATAAGAATTGGAAGTGATACAACAGATGAAGAAATAAAAGGTATGAAATATGTTCTAAAGGAAGGCTATGCTTTGAGTGGATCACTCAATGTTTAGTCGGTAAAATAATCATTAAAAAAGTTTACAAATTAGATTATTAGTATTAGATTGGTTACTTTTCAAAATAATTTTAAGTTAGATGTCTAATGCAATAAAACATGTGTCATTGAAGTACATTCAGTGCTTAGTACATTTAAAAAAGCAATCTTTTAAACTATGTACGTCTCCTTATTTTATTTTGTAATGGCCTACAATTCATGTTTAATGTTTGTCCATCATCTGTCTATACATGTATATGAGTAATCCGTTATAAAACCTGTTCTGTATGTGTTGCTTTGACATTTTTAAACAAGAGGGCCCAAAGGACCCTAGGTCGCTCACCTGAGGAAAAGGTCAAGGGTTTTATTTTTTGACCCCGTGACCTACTTATCCAACCAATCAGAACCATTTGAACAATTTTGGTAGGGGACCACCCAGGGACCATTCCTGTTGAGTTTGGTCACATTCCCACTAGCGGTTTAAGAAAAGAAGTCGTTCGAAGATTTTCTAATATAATTCAATGTAAAATTGTGACCCCCTGGGCGGGTCAGTTTTAACCCCAGGGGCATAATTTTAACAACTTTGGTAAAGAACCTCTAGATGATGCTATATACCAAATATGACAGCTCTGGGCCTTGTAGTTTCAGACAAGAAGATTTATTAAAATTGCATTTTGAAAACCTATTTTTTACCCTGTGACCTACATATGCAACCAATCAGAACCATTTGAACAATTTTGGTAGGGGACCACCATTCCTGTTGAGTTTGGTCAAATTACCATTAGCAGTTCAGGAGAAGATGTCGTTTTAACTTTTCCTTATATAATTCAATGTAAAATTGTGAACCCCCGGGGCGGGGTCAATTTTGTTCCCAGGGGCATAATTTGAACAACTTTGGTAGAGGACCTCTAGATAATGCTTTATACCAAATATGAAAGCTCTAGGCCTTATCGTTTCTGACAAGAAGATATTTGAAAATTGCATTTTGAAAACCTATTTTTTGACCCCGTGACCTACATATGCAACCAATCAGAACCATTTGAACAACTTTGGTAGATGACCTCTAGATAATGCTTTATACTAAATATGAAAGCTCTAGGCCTTGTCGTTTCTGACAAGAAGATTTTTGAAAATTGCATTTTGAAAACCTATTTTTTGACCCCGTGACCTACATATGCAACCAATCAGAACCATTTGAACAATTTTGGTAGGGGACCACCCAGGGACCATTCCTGTTGAGTTTGGTCAAATTCCCATTAGAGGTTCAAGAGAATATGTCGTTTGAACTTTTCCTTATATAATTCAATGTAAAATTGTGATCCCCGGGGCGGGGTCAATTTGGACCCCAGGGGCATAATTTGAACAACTTTGGTAGAAGACCTCTAGATGATGCTATATACCAAATGTGAAAGCTCTAGGCCTTGTTGTTTCAGACAAGAAGATTTTTTTAAATTGCATTTTGAAAACCTATTTTCGACCCCGTGACCTCCATATGCAACCAATCAGAACCATTTGAACAAGTTTGGTGGGGGACCACCCAGGGACAATTCCTGTTGAGTTTGGTCAAATTACCATTAGCAGTTCAAGAGAAGATGTCGTTTGAACTTTTCCTTATATAATGTTATGTAAAATTGTGACCCCTGGGGCGGGGTCAATTTTGACCCCAGGGACAGAATTTGAACAACTTTGGTAGAGGACCTCTAGATGATGCTATATACCAAATATGAAATTTCTGGGCCTTGTGGTTTCAGACAAGAAGATTTTTGAAAATTGCATTTTGAAAACCTACTTTTTGACCCCGTGATCTACTTATGCAACCAATCAGAACCATTTGAACAACTTTGGTAGGGGACCGCCCAAAAGTATTATTTATGTAGATCGATCGACACAGGTTCACAAGTATTTATTTCAATGAAACATTTCTTAGGTGATGCAGCCTACAACAATTATATCCAATCCTCTTCAAATCTATTTAAAAATTGAAATGTTCCACAAATGCACACATGAGTCATCCAAATCAAGAATTTTAAACGAATTTACCAAAACTGAAAGCACGGTACTGTGTCTTGTCGCCTCTGTTGCGCTAGGTATGGGTCTCGACATACAAGATGTCGACTTTATTGTTCACATAGGATGTCCCAAATCGGTGAACTCTTGTTGGTAAGAAGCCGGCCGATGAGCGCGTGACGGACGACAAGGGCTAAGCTTAATTTCATACGATAACTTCACGGCATCGCTAAAAACGACAGACAAAAAATTGGCCTCCATAGTAAAAGGTTCCGAAGAAGAGTGCATAAGACAAGCAATAATGGACCACTTCACTGTTGGTGATCAACAAACATTAAATAGCAGTCCTTGCACCGGATGTGAAAACATTCCATACCAATGCCCCGCGTGTTCTTGTTGCTCTTGTTGTTCTAAACAATGCCCATGCGAATCAATGACTATAAATAATTTTGTGTAACTACTTTGCACTCACGAACATATGAATGCAGCAATAAGTTAAACCAACTTTAAAAGAATGGTTGATCTTTTTAAAAGATCGGCATGCGATGCATGAGAATGGTCTCGCCCATCGTTAATATTTTCGTAAAAAGTAATAAACAAGTTAATAATAATAATAATAATATAAATTGAAGAGATGTTCAAAAAAGATATTCCTGTGTAGTCAGGTCAATTTTAAAGACACCATGACAAAATGGCCAGTACAAAAAACAAACGTAGAAGAGCACGAAGCCGGCAGAACAACTAGACGCAATAGCAAGCTACAAAACCCTTTGGGTACGAGGTGAATGAGAATTGCCTCGCTCACCGTTAATATATCCCTTGAAAGTGTCGTAAATAGATTTGTATTAACTATTTTGAAGCATCATATGCATATATAAATACTACACGTCTGCAAAAGAATAACTATGTGGTATGCACAAAGCTTTTTTCATAGTTTACCCACTAAGTAAACACACATTTCAATTCCGAAATATTAATTATGTTTTATTTATCTTTCGTTAGAGTGGTATTAATTTCAACGCATGTTCCATATATGTACTTCTATATTCTTTTATTTTGTTAACATACGAACATTATTTTACATTAGGATCTATTTTATTAATATTTTTAATAAATGCAGTTGGGCATCGTAACTTTTATTAGTTACAGAAAAAAGTAAAATATAAACAAATGTTTTTTACTACTTAATTATTAAAAACAATAATCGTCTTTGCGTCGTTTCAAATGTTTTCAAACTCTGTTAATTACCTAACGAAAAAGTTGTTGTTGACTGCTTTTTTGTTGACTGCCTCTGTTTTTAGTTCAATAATTCTATTGGGTTTCAGTATGTGTTAAAATGTCGGTCATTAGACTGGAAACAGAAAGCGGAATTGATTTTTCGATGATATGCAACACATAAAGGTACTTTTTTATAAATATTAATGTGTTTTCGATAAATGATGACTAACTGTTAATGCTTAATGCGGATGTAGGTACAACTTTTGCATATTTCCTTTTTTGGAAAATGCTAATGCGAGCATTATAGGGGACGTATTGGACGTAAGGCTTGTCCTAACGTCCTATGGCATTGGACTAGGGGTAAAGCGGCCTTGCAACTAGGTTTAAGTGAAAAAAAACCACATGTGTAATATAAAATCACAAATTATAATGATATGCGAAATAAAATTGACAAACTACCTGTTTTCTTAACACTGGTAAAGTGTTAAATAAAGTTAAGGACTTAATACGTGTACCGTTCCGGCTCTCCTTTAACAAAACATTTAGTAAGGTGTAAAGTACAAATGTAACCTGTGTGCCAGAGCTTTGAAATTGTCTGTAAAATTTCCGTAGAAGTCATAAGAGGGTATGGAATAAAAGCCCACCGTAAAACAGCAATGACGCGGTTATGATATACATCGCGAAAAAATGTTTTGAATAATCTTGAAGCCTTGAAGAGAATGTAGCTTTTATTCTTTGAGTCAAGCAAAGATAATAAACCTTGTCTGTGTTATTAATCTGCAAATTGTTTCTGCAAAAATGTATTGCGTAACGCGTCGAAGGTCGCCTGAAACGTTAGCAAGACTTTACAACTAAAGATCATATCACCGTATAATAATAAATGACAAACTTGGTATGCTATTTACCTTTAAAAAATGTTCCTTAAACTCATCTAAATGCCAGTCCATTTATATATTGGTATTGCCTAGCAAGGGAAAATATTGATAACGTTTTGTTTCATTAATGTCTGTTCCGTCTTTATTCTTAGTATTAGACATAGCCATCGTTTGAATTTCAAATAAATGTATCGACAAAATACTGGAATTGACGTTTGATGCTCCGACAGAAGCGAAAGTACGTTACGTCAAACATTACACGTGCGCGAAGTCAGCGAAATGCAAAATATTCAGTCCTCTGATTGGCCCAAATGACGTTGTGTGTGCGTTATGACGTTACAAAAATTCCAGAATTGTGTTGAATCAAAGTTATTTCAGGTGGTCCGACAAATGGGTTGTCAATACGTCCATTGGAGTAATTTGTGTATACATGATAACATTTTTGTTAGTTTCAGCCATGTTTAATTACACGTATCCAACGTTTGTGTTGTTAATCAAACAAACAGTGAATTCCACCAGGAAGACATCAGCCAGCTGTTATACCTTAATGTTCAGGTCCCAGACAGTTAAGGAAATAAGGTAGGTTGTCGATGTATTACATGGAATGCATCCATTAGAAGGCGCACTTCTTTAGTACCGAGCGCATCTTCGGTGTCTATAATACCAGACTTTTACGACTTTACAATGTCATTATGACCGTCTGTAGGGATAAACTGTTGCAATCTTATACGTAAAAGCGACACTAATGTGGTTTATTCTAATGAATAGCTCTAACGAGACATTTGAAATGCAATTTTGAGAAATTTTGTACTTCTGCATAATATATAGTGCTTTTAGTAATAATGCTTTATTTCTATTTAAAGCAAACTGCCAGTGAGCTGTGTATTGGCTAATATGTTACGTATTAAGCACAACCTAATTAAGAAAAAGGAAACATCACTGAGGGCATTCTGGCCTTTAAGTGACCGACCAGTCAGTCGTCAAACATATTTAGAACCGAAGGCTTAGGTCCGCTGCATGTATGAGGGCTGACTAAGACGCCAATAGCAAGTCAGATTGGGCCTAAGTTGTGTTTACTATTTTTTATATTATACCGCACAGTTAAAATTTATACAAAGTGCTCAACAAGAACAATTATCAATTAAGAATCATTATTTAAATTGACAAGCAGACGGCCTTTGAAAAATATATCATTGTGGAAATACATGGAAAGTTTACACTAAACTGCCAGCGGGCGCTATGCTATTAAATTGACCGGTCGTGTAATAGTATAGTACCCGCTCAACAATAACTGGTGTGTACCATGCTGATTGAAGGAGCCCTGTTAATAATATGCGCACAAAAGCAAAATATATTTTATATAATATCTTAAAATATTGAAACACAAACAGGATTTCTGCTTGCATTAAACACGTTCGAGTTGTTGCCGAAAAGGTAAGTTGATGCTGTGCAAGTACCCTTTCGTAAAACAACAAAAGTGAGACTAAATACATAAATACATTTTGATGTAAATTGTAAATGTGTCTTTTGGGTGCATTTAACTGGGCTTAATTAATAATTGCAATATATAAAGCTTATTTGTACACATATTTAATAATATAAATCGAAGATATGTTAAATAAAAACATGTTGCAAGCAATGTAGATAATTATGGCCATGTTTGCGGGCACCATGACAAAATGGCCGTACAAAACAAACAATTAGAACAGCATGACACAGACAGAAAAAAAAGACGTAACATACATTCAAAAAAACTATATATTGTGTTTTCCATTTTATTTATATTTGATATATTTTAATGATTTCTCCAAGGCAACTTAACGTAATGCTGTGTATAGTTATAATCACCCAGATAATAAATCGAGTAGCAGTATGCGATTTCCTAAATGTACCCTAGTATGTTGAATGCTGGCGTATAAATTTGGCAAAAAGGATAGTATTCATCTGTACA
>Ga0224511_10002592_pt1 | contig 12328 bp, 2 predicted proteins | sample SF_May12_sed_USG_2_FD_169988 | JGI IMG/M metagenome (GOLD analysis project Ga0224511, IMG submission 169988) | Sediment microbial communities from San Francisco Bay, California, United States - SF_May12_sed_USGS_8_1 | ecosystem: Environmental > Aquatic > Marine > Sediment | place: USA... | reverse complement strand
GGATCCGGTATTCAGGGTGTTTTATCACATTAAAAATAGAAGGGAAAAATTCGGGACCGACGAAATCGTCCGGTTTCATGGGGATTCCGGTATTGAGAGGATCCGGTTTAGAGGGGTTTTACTGTATGATTGAGTCGATGTGCAGTGCATATTTTTGACCCAAGGTAGGTTTACCGATTTCAATAACTCTGACTACCAATTTATCAAATTAACAACCTTTCCCATGTTGCATCATATGTTATGATCCCATCTTCCTGCATAGACATTTTTTCCATCCAGTGACATATGGTTGGGAGACATGAAAGCTTTCTTTTCCAAAAACCACCTTCTAGTTCCTTCAACTAAAATGTACACACATTGTTTTCCATGACGCTTTAATGATAGCTGATATTAAATAGCAAGTTACAATAGCACTTGTTACACCACCAGTTTAACCGTGTTCCTGTGGTAACTCAGGAATTGTAAGCAACAGGGGACTGATAGCAAAGCTGATTCACTATTTATATAGAAATGTTGGTCAGTTTAAACACATTTAGGTCACTTTTTGATTGATGTTTTACTGATGTTTTGTAAATGATCACAAACTGTATGCTCAACGGCCTATGAGCATTCGTTGTAAAGCCCAGCCAGTAGTAATATTTAAAGTCATATTGTATTTTAAACACACCTCTATTAACAAGTTAATTTTGAAAGTTAACGAAATAAGTATATTAAATGTTTTTAAAATAATAATAATAATAATAATAATAATAATAATAATAATAATAATAATAAAAATAATAATAATAATAATAATAATAATACTTTTATTGCGTATGCCTCTTGGAATTTTAAAAATATTTTGAACAAATACGAACTATAAGACAATACTCCGCTGTTGTTAATACAAAAAGCAAATACGAGTTAAAAAGCTTGAATTACAATAAAAATGACAAAACTTTCAAAGTAAGCTTGAGAGTATTCACAGAGTGGAACATTCGTAAGAAAAACAATGGTCAAACCAACCAAGCTTGCTAATGATTTAGACTGTTTTCAAATTTAATTACCATTTGGAGGTGTTCATGCCAACGCTCTTACCAGTATGCCTGTATTAAAAAAACAAAGGATTTCGTGCTTGCGCATTGTGAAGTACAAACTTAAAAATCGATGACTGGCAAAGATGAAGAATACACATATAAAGAGAAAGGTCGACAGTAAGAGAAAGGGAAATGCAGATCAGACAACACTAAGATAGTTGTCATTGTCATCAAGCAAGTTGATTTACAGCTGAGATAATTTCCTGTTACATCAAATACCAGCTAAAGAGAATATGATGACACAATAAATACAAAACTGTGTATTGCATGTTGATGGTGACTTGTAGAGCGAATAGAAAACATGGGAGAACAGGTGTCATTACACACAAACTTGCAATGACTCTAGATCTAACCATATGACCGGACCGACATGTCAAGCCATTGGTCGTTACCAAAATAGCAATATGCCTGTGCCATTATGTTAATGAACGAGCTTATAACATAATTTCAAATAGGAGGAACATACCCAAATGCATTTAAAAAGTACTGTAGTAAATAAAGACAAAATCAGAGTAATGGTTCGCTTGCAGTTCAAACATTTAAATGGAAAAGAAACGGATGACTGCATTCTAATTGTAGTGGCAGGACAGAAAATGGTTTTACTTTGACTTTTACTTGATGCAACCCCAACTATCTCTGTATTTAAGACTATTTAAGACAATTACTTAATGTACATGCACATATTCACAGATCTTCTCGACCGGGCTTGTTTTTAGCAAAGTGCGAAGTGCAGAGTGAGCTATTGTGACCGGCCTGTGTCCGTGGTCCGTCGTCTTCCGTCGTGCGTCAACACCTTTATTTATACATCTTCTCCTCTGAAAGCACTCATTTGATTTTTACCAACCTCCACCGGAAGGATCCCTGGGTGGCCCCCTACCAAAGTTGTTTAAACCGTTTCAGTTGGTTGCATAGGAAGGTCACTGGGTCGAACAATAGGTTTTCAAATGCAATTTTAAAAGATCTTCTTGTCTAAAACTAGATGGCCCAGAGCTTTCACATTTGGTATATAGCATCATATGGAGGTCCTCTACCAAAGTTGTTCAAATTATGCCCATGGGGTCAAAACTGACCCTGCCCGGGGTCACAATTTTACATGAAGTATATAAGGAAAATGTCAAACGACTTCTTCTCTTGAATCGTTATTGCGAATTTCAACAAACTCAACAGGTATGATCACTAGGTTGTTCCCTACCAAAATTATTCATATTGTTCTGATTGGTTGCATAAGATGGTCACTGGATCAAAACTTAGGTTTTCAAAATGCAATTGTCAAAACATTTCTTGTCTGATACTACAAGGCCAAGAGTTGTCATATTTATTATAACATTATCTAGAGGTCCTCTACCAAAGTTGTTCAAATAATGCCCCTGGGACCCTTTGTAAATGGCTCCACTGTGACCTTTGACCTTTTTCTCAGGTGAGCTACCCAGGGCCCTTTGAGCCCTCCTTTTTACAGTAAGTAAGTCTGAAGTATGATATACCTGTTAAATTTCGCCGATGACCAAGGTGATCGACATGATCATTCCAAGAAATCAGCCGTAGATCTTAATGCATTAACTGCAAAATCCAACAGGACCTTGTAACACATATGTATGAAACAGTTGTAGATGGTGTAACTTTCACCATCCCGATGGGTAGCATAAATGAGACTAATATAAACAACTAAGGGAAAAAGTGTATGGTCTTAGAGTAGTTATGAACAACTGAGCCTTGTGTTGCTCTGATGCAGGAGTAAAGTGAACGGTTAACCTAAACTTAGATATACCGACAGTTCTTTCTGCAAGTCGTTGAGAAAAAAAATGTTCTTTTTTTTCAATTTTCAAGGCCAATGAGCTTCCCCTAAATATTAAAAGATTTTGTTCAAATTTTTCAACGAAGTGTTTTTTATCAAATGGAACACATTTGGAGGTTAACTTTATATATTTGAACAATCACGATCTTAAGACCTTGTTGTTTGGTGTATTATGTGGTATACGATAACTGTTTAAACTATACCACTGGTGTTAAAACTGACCCAGCCCAAGGGGTCACAAGTTAACATGACAATAATTAAATATTTTCAAATAACTTCTTCTACTTAACCAAAAGAAAGAATTTCAGCACGCATAATTCGTGGTAGACCCACCAGCAAAATCGTTGGAAAAGTTCATGTCGGTTGCAATTGTAGTATGCTACGCAGTCAGACGTGAGTTTCAGGATCGCAATACTAACACTCTTGTTTGAAACACAATGCCCAGAGTCTTTATGTTTGGTATCTAACATCATTTCGCAGCCCTCGACTAAAACGGTTTACATCTTTCCTTTGCTACAATTTTACAATGAATTTTTTTTCCAAATGTTTTGTGTTTGAACATCCCCATTTGTAACATTGCTTCATTGACCTACCCTCTGACATGCTGTTATGAAAGTTATGTTATATTGCCAAATTGATCTATATGTTCCAGCAGTAGCATGTAGACATTTTTTATTAGACAGCAAACATTTTAATTAAAAAAAGAAAAGTTGTACGATTCATTGTTTTAATTTATGCGATATTAAAACGTTTCGATTTTGAGTGCAAAATTTTGCAAAACGAATTCTCAAATTTTGTTACTTGTATGTCGCTCATATCTTTTCTCTTACATTCAATTGTGCACCTTATATGCCGTCACTGGTGTGTAATATTGACTCCAAATATCATTTATTTAAGGTGTGTAATTGAAGATCACTTAGTTTTAAAAAACATATTAAGATCCGTTGCCACAACACAAATGATTTTTGAATGACTCAGTACTACTTTACAAAAATAGAATTAGTTTGCTTTGCTGGACAACTAAGTCAATCGGACTTGCGATCCATCTTTTAATACACAGAGTTTTTTTTATCAAATTTAATTCACTTCAATGTCCCTCGGGTGTCACGTATGAGTTTGATGTTGCATTCCGCCATAATAGACTGATGTACAAAATAAAACCAGTTTCCATGTAAATGACATACATTGAATAAGTAAATGTAAATTGTACAACAGAGATTTAATTTTCTTCTTTGTTCATATTCTTAGTTGCCTGGGACTAATAAGTAAATACATTTTATTTTCGTTTTCTTCTTCAATACATGTTTAGAACGAGTAAGGTTTGTGACACTCCACTTCTTCCATCCATTTTTGAAAAAAAAACTTCAGTAAAATTTAGAAAAGCAGCGTAAGCAGTCATCAATTAGTTTTGATATTTGTATATATTTTAGTTGTCTAGAGTTGCATTGCTGTAACTATTTCGCTATATAATGATTTATTTTTCGACGCCTAATACGGAAGAGAAGGAAATGATGCTACATGTATTGTTTTAATAATAACTTTATCATGTATTTTTTTCTAGCCCGGGCCCTTCTGCCACGTACCTGTGATGATTTTTACACGCAGAAGACCTTTGTATATACTTAGGGTTCTCTTTTGCGTCCATTACTTTTAAGGCCAAACATAAAATAGTGTGTGTAGCAATGTTATTGCTGTTTTTAAAACAATATTTTTTGTTTGCTTCAAGGTACAAAACGTAAAACACGTATAAATGATGTACAAAAAGACAGCGATTTCGCAGACTCGCAACACAAAGGAAATATCATTATATAAAGTATTAAATATGTATAACGTTTGCGAGGATGTTCACTTACTATAGGTTGAAATATTTATGCCCAAGTAAAAAAAAAATAACAGTTAATACTGAAATATACTGATAAAACTACTTTTACAAAATAAACAGTATTTCCTACCTACAGACTCCACTCCTAATGGCATGAGTCGCTGGAGGGACAAGAAACAATATTTTAAGTCCGGCTTAGTTATACTTTTTTCCACTTTCCTATTCTTCTGTTTATGTTCTACGTGGCCTAGTTATAGACGGTAAATGCACATTTTGTCTTCAATAAATGTTGAGAAGTGTGAGGTTTGCTATAGCTTAAATCTGGTGTATACCACCAATAAAAGTAATTGACTGTAACAAGGCGATAACTCAACAGTTCTTGGATACATCATTTAGGCAATTATAAAATAAAAAGTAAAATAGAAAAATCCTAAATACACAAACAATAGTTTGTTATGGTGCCCTTAAACATGACAAGTCGCCCCGTACTACATCATTGTGTAGTCATATTTTTCTGGTCCTCAGGTATCATGGAGTGTACATGTATGTTGTTTACATTTGAAAATAGAGTTCTGCTCATGCGCTAGGGGGCGTCAGTGGTGTGGCATCATTCATTACCACTGATGAACAGCTTCAATAAAACCGAGGCTGCTGTTTTCTCATGCAGGCTATGCTTCCTGGGGGCTTTCCATTTCATCAGTTTAATGTCTACATTATACGACATATTTTCTTTGAACATCTCTTCAATTTATATTAAACATGCAGAACAAAATTCACATACAGTACACCTAAAGAAAATAGTTATTTCTTATTGATAAAGTCACAAATTATGGTAACTTTCCTTAAGCACGGTTTATTATTGAAATTCAAAAAGTGTATAACTGTTGGTAACAATAGGTGTAACCCTATTTCGGCATCGTTATCACAATACAGATGCTGAATATAAGACATTTTGAATATCTAACAAAGTGTCCTGTCAGAACGAAAGTGCAATAATTAAGCATGCACAAACAACAATAATTTGTTATTCTCAAGCTGCACGAGAAACATATTAATAGAGTTTCATAATTAAATGAGACGTGCGACTGGAGTTGCTTACCGCAAAATTGCTCTATTAAATGTGTTAATGCATTGCTAATATGGATGTTTGCGACTTGAAAAAAAGGTTATTATATCTGCATTACTTGAAAACATTTTTTGCAAGTACCCCACAATGGTTGGTGTTTAGCAATACATTAAAATGTACACATGTTTTACATTTTTGTCTGTGCTCTCGAAAAACAATAAAATGTTTGTGAATATAAGTAATAGGGTTATGTTCTAGCATTGAACCTGATATGATATAAATTCAATTTTATTCACATATATTTAAAGATATCGGCAAGAATGTCAAACAGAATATAATAAAAAAATGCCCAACATTCTTGTAAAATACGCCCAAGACGTAGATTCTATATACGAAAACTATTGACTTCAACCGCTTTTACGGTTATGTGTTTTGTTTGTTTTTTTATTTTCACATAACCGATGTACAAAGCGATTGTTCTCCTTCTGTGAATAACATACCTGGCTTAATTTGCATTTATGGCATAGGGTCTTCACTGGCGGATCCAGGATTTGACCTTTACATAGTTGTTACTGTGTCAACTTGGGCTTGGGTGTAAATGGCACGTCTTACATGTTACGTTTTAGTGTCTATAGTAAATACACGACAACAATATATGCACTTAATTTGGCGCTTTTCTTTGTCGTTTGCCATTTAATGATATATTTAAGACTAATAGACTGTAAGTAGTATAAATTATTGTATTTTGGGCATTCTGTGAGCTATTGACCCTCTTACTATTGTGTAAGAGTGTTATTTTTATACTTCATTCATATTTAAAATAATTATATAAATGTTTTAGATTCGTTCCATCTCTCTTGGAGTAGTAAAATTAAACACTTTCAAAGATGGATGGAAACCAGAATATGTGACAATCGAGGACGTCAACGCAGGAAAAAAATATAAGTTTAGACATGATAAGTCCGAGATTGACGACACATTTGTTATATTGTCGGCATTGCGTAAGTAATAGAGTCGTGATACCATTTGTTAATACGTTTAATCTGTTCAACTAATAAAAATGCAAACATGTACTCTAAACGCTGTTTGTAACCATATTATTTGTTGAGCTCTAATTGAGTTGTATTCTATTCAAGGATCTTGCCCTTTGCCAGAAGATGTTAAATTTGGGAATCCGTGGTATTTCGAAGGCGATAGTTTAACCGTGCAAGACGAAAACTGCCCTTTTGGTTATGTTTCAAAAAAGAAACAGCATATCACTTGTTTGAGTTCTGGTGACTGGTCGGATCCCGATTATTGCGTAAAAGGTAATTGCTGTAAACAGTGAAAATGGCATGTATAGAATATATTAACCCTGCGAGACAAAAACTGCCCTCTTGGGTATGTTTCAAATAGAAAACAACACATCACTTGTATCAGTTCTGGAAACTGGTCGGATCTCAATTTTTGCATGAAATGTATTGCTTTAAACAATTAAAATTACATGCATATAACAATTTTAGAAATGACAGTTAATCGATATCTATTATTTGATTATTTGAAAAGAAACGAATTACATTTTATACGTTTATTAATGCGTTGTATTGATTTCAATTGACCATTGTTTAACTAGAATACAGAAATATCTAATATACATATTATTTTAGACAACAATGTTCTGTATCGGCTACGAATCAGAACAAAGGAAGGAGCAAGGAACACTATTCAGCTTTTGATAAGAGGACAACATGAGAATGTGCCATATGTGACTTGGACTGCAACATTTTCAAAGCAGCAAGGATTACAGGAACTTAAGGTTCGACGTCCATATCATGGACAGGTAGGTTTGTTTTATTTATAACGTAAGCAATGTTAATATTTATAATTATCGACTTAAATATTGATAGTCTGTAAACGGACTGTGTGAAACATTATGCTTGAAATATATATAATTTGTTACTATGAACCAACTTTAAGATAAGACCTTTGTAATGGATTCACATATTTGCAGCTAGAAAGAGATTTTATAAACCTTTTTTATTTAAATATATGCCATTTTAAATCGATCCACCGCACAACTTTTTTCAGTTTTTGGTTTTTTGATTTTATAAACAAGATTGAAAATTTTCATTTTATTTATATTTAAGGGAGGTAATAAGGTGTAAAATTACTTCCCTTTAATTTAACTTAAGCAAATATAGGCAACGTGCATTTTAAAAAGATGTTTCTACGGTTGAAAAGTAAAAGCATACTATATATCACATTTTATTAAATAATTCTTGTTTAATTTTTTGATAAAAATACACATGTATCCTTCATAGTCCATTACAAAGGTCTTACCTTAAATAGTAAAAATGTCACACACATACCATTTCGCATGCGCATTTAAATCGGTTAACATAAAAAGTTAAGTCATACATCTACAGTTGAAGTTTGAGAGAGCATTGAATTTGTCGATTAGTCGGCCGTTATGTCGGTCTGTCTGTTGGTCAGGTCGATAATGGTGCGAACGGCAACACTTGAATTGCTCCACAGATTTAAAATATTTGTGAAACGTCACAAGATACAGTTCAAGTCTGATACATATTTGGGCTGGCGGAAACAAGGTCAAAGTTACCGTGACTAAAACCAAATTGTGATTTAGCTTGTGGCAAAGAAGGCATCTTTAAAAGATGACGATATAGATTGAAAGCTGGGGCATTGGGGTTTAGGTCGAAGTCACTGAAATTATAGAAAAAATAACAGTTTTCTCTTTATACCTTAACACAATTTGGCTGCCATTTCTGACACAAGTCTGCGTGATGAATATTAGCTTGCATGGTTGCTGGCTTGCTTGACTGATTTATTTATTGATCTCCGAGGATAGCCTTCCTACTCGCGTCTTTTCTTCGCATGAAAACGCGACATGAATCCAATGTGGAGGACACTTGAACCAAACTTAGTGCTCGTTGTAATAGAAATCATCTCTGAGAAGGTTCGCCGAATTCGGTAGGACTAAAATTACTGGCACGTGTTTTGTATTCAGGTGGTATTCCGTCGAAACTTATGAAACACATTAAGATTTTTTAAACAATATCAAATGTGCTTTACTAAATCGTTATCTAGAATTTTTAAGGACAACGTGCGTATTTACGTTAAGGAAATAGTGTGTGCAGCTTATAGTGGAGAGATGTTGAGCTTTAACTGTGTAGTTATGCGATTTGAAGACTGATCTAACATGAAAACAATTTATATATTAATGTTAACACACAGATCATGGCCATGAGGAGCGTTTGAAAAAGTTTCATTATTCCAACATTTTGTGTCATAATTAATCAATCACATAAGCATGTACAGAAGTATAGAGTAATATACAAGCTTAGTGTATATAATGTAAAGGTATCTGCCCGCATCATAAACTTAATTATGATAATGTTAGGGAAACTATCGAAGCTCATTGTTCGCATTCATGGCAATTTTAATGTGTATAATGTATTATCATCAAAACTTTTTATTGCTCAGTAACACCCAATTTCTTGCATGTACAAATGTACATTCTGCGCACAGTTGTTTGTATACCGTCGTTTTATGGCCGAGAAAACTTCACCTTGAAAACAGAACAGCACAACGCGATAATCTCACTATGGTTTATGACGAAGATAATTATATTGCCTTGTCTTTTAGCTCACCTGAGCACGAAGTGCTCATGGTCAGCTATTGTGGTCAGTGGTTGTTAGTCGTCCATCGTCGTCCGTCGTCCGTCGTCAGTCGTCCGTCGTGCGTCAGCATTTGATGTTTTCACCCTAGAGACCACATTTGTGATACGATTTTGATGAAACTTGGTCAGAATGTTTGTTTTGACAATATTTAGGGAAAGATTGAATATGACAATATCTAAGACAAGTTCGAATGTGGGTCATGCCGGGTCAAAACCTTCATGTAGGTCACTAGGTCAAATCTTAGGAAATGTAAAGAATACTTGAAACTTGGTCAAAATATTTGTCGTTACAGTATCTAGACCACGTTCGAATATGGGCTCTGTTGGATTAACTAGTAGGTCACCAGGTCAAGTCTTAGAAAATACTTGTTTATACATTGTGTATTCTCGAGGCCACATTTGCGACCGGATTCTTAAAAAACATGGTCAGATTGTTTTTTTTATAATATCTAGGCCCAGTTCGAATATGGATTATGGCGGGTCAAAAACTAGGTCACCAGGACAAATCTAAGGATTTTATTGTTTACACTCTAGAGGCCACATGTGTGACCCGATTTTAATAAAACTTCATCAGAATGTTTGTCTTGACAAATTTGAATATGGGTCATGTTGGGTTTAAAAGTAGGTCACCAGGTCAAATCTTAGAAAATTCTTGTTTTTACTATAATAGAGGCCACATTTTCGACGCGATTTAAATTAAACGTGGTCAGAATGTTTGTCTTGACAGTATTGAGGCCAAATTCGAGTATGGGTCATGTTGGGTCAAAAGGTAGGGCGCCAGGTCAAATCTAAGTAAATTCGAACTACTTTTACAACTTAGTTTGTGGAATAGAACTTTGACATTTTTTAACATTAAACTTGACCTTTTGACCTATTTTTACATTTTAAAACTATATCCTACAGATTTAGACCTCTCATGTGTCTCCTGTTGTACATAAAGCAATGAAAAAAGGGAACTCTTAAAAATCTTCTGTCTCAGGTGAGCGTTCCTCTGGGCCAACTTGTTTTGAGTTATTGTCCTTTGTAAATATTTACACTTTTAACTTTGTCATGGACATAACTTAAAAACTACAAAAGCTCTTAACTTGAAACTCTGTAGGTAGACATATCTCACTGAGTAGAAATGCAGAGCATAAGACAGGTTTCTCACAGTCTTGAAAAGTGTTTGATAACGATCTTTGCCCCTTAAAAATGATTGAATTGGGGATCAACTTGTTTATGACAAGAGCAAGTCTTGATTATTTGGCACTTGTGACAAGCTTAAGTATTTATTTAGTGTACTTAAATGATTAAATGAAACATACTGGCCAAGTCTTATCAATTTAACATTATATATTTTTGGTTTATAGTGGACACCATCATTAAAAAATGCACTGATATAAACTAGCTATCAAACAGTATTTAAGGCACATTACTCGGGTTCATGTTGTATCATATATGCTACTGCTCTGGTGTTATAGTTTTACGATGTAAAAGAATGCGCATCAGGTTATGTGTATAAATGAAAATTAAGTAAAGTAGATTATTGTTAAGTAATATTTTAATTACATTCCCGTTAAATGAAGGCTTTCAAAATGGTACAACACCGTTCCTCTTTAGACATTTCATTGTAAAAATTATACAGTTTTTAAAATCACCAAAAGCATTTCTCTTTAGCACTAATACGCAGATAAATATCCATTTTAAAATGTGAATCGATATATCGATATTCTAAAATGTGTATCGATATATCAATATTGGTCGAATCAACGACAGCCTAAGTTTACCCAGATGTCGTGCATGCTTGTTTTATGTAGAATTTAATCTGAATTCCATAATGTTGCAATTTGTCTTTGTGTCTCGTCTCATTGAGGTAAATCAGAGGTTACAAAGTGGAATATCAACAGTAAATAATATGCATGTTGTAAGTTTCTATAAACTGTTTCATATATACATTCTATAAAAGCTGCTCGTATAATATAGAAACTACAATTTCAATGATTATTACATTTTAGGTAATGATCTTTCGTTCTTGCTAAATTACATTTGTGTTGTTCCAGATCGAGTATGTGTACATATGAGATAAACTTAATTATATTACTAACTACTGGGCACCTGAGATGTTATCCATTGTCATTGACCATGGTCAAGAACAGGAGTTTTACGTGTTTAATAACGAACAGGGCAATAGACATTGGGGTGAATATAAAATTTACTATCCAAAAGGTTAGTACACACGTTTTGTTTTATTTTATTTCAACATTTGATTGGGTTCATTCTATGTTCTTTAACTTAATGACATCTTTTAAAGTGTGCTGGAAAAAGAAATAATAAGCCAGCTGCAGCTTATAATCGAATTACCATTTACCCAGCTTAGGACTGCACAATTTTCGAGCGAATAAAACACCGTCACGCAGCGCCTGAAAATAATCGTAACTTTAGAGATACACAGTTTTACCCTAAAATAAGAAAAGTTCATAATGACGTAATCTGTGTATAACGGTATACATCCTGGACAGATATATAATTGATAAATATGTAAATTCACTTTTTTCTGTTATTCCATATACTTTTTGTAAGAAAGTATCAGTAATTGTTTATAGACAATTCATGTCGTTCTAGATACATGATTTTGTTTCTTTGATCTGTTTTAATAAAAAAATATTGAATTTTATAATGATAATTTAAAGAAAACTATCGAAGCTCATTGTTGACATTTATGGAAATTTTCATGGTAATTTAAAAGTGTATAACTTTGATATTTAACGTATTATCATCAACACCTTTTCTGGCACAATAACACTCCAGTTCTTGCATGTACCTTCTAGGCACAGTTGCCTGTATACCGTCGTTTTATAATTTTACTTAAACCGTTTACACTTTCAATGATTTGCTCTACACCCCCCCCACCGTTGAC
>Ga0224511_10002591_pt1 | contig 12329 bp, 10 predicted proteins | sample SF_May12_sed_USG_2_FD_169988 | JGI IMG/M metagenome (GOLD analysis project Ga0224511, IMG submission 169988) | Sediment microbial communities from San Francisco Bay, California, United States - SF_May12_sed_USGS_8_1 | ecosystem: Environmental > Aquatic > Marine > Sediment | place: USA... | reverse complement strand
TTTTTATTTAATTTTGTTTCCTATATCGTTGATTTAATAAATACATGAACACATATGCAACTAGGCCATTATAAATAAATGCGTAACACATATTTGTTTATCAGGTTCACCGACCATTTTACTGGAAAGCGCTCGCCTTTCAACATGATTGTTGACGCTGCGTTCATCTCCAACCAGGACCTTAGAGATGGACTCATCGAGTTTCTTCAATACACCAGGGCTGCTTTTGGTGTAAGTTACCCTCCTTTACACTAGCCCTACAATGGCTTCATGTTTCCGTGCTTCTTTATATGGAGGAGGAAGAGAAAGAGGGATGATGATGATAATGTTGTTGTTGTTGGTGGTGGTGATGTTGTTGTTGGTGGTGGTGGTGGTGATGTTGTTGTTGTTGTTGTTGTTGTTGCTGTTGTTGTTGTTGTTGTTGTTGTTGATAATGATGATGATGATGATGATGATGTTGTTATTGTGGTGGTTGTTGTAGTTGTTGCTGTTGTTGCTTCCCAATCCTGTTATGGTTTATATTTTCAGGACCAGGTATGGATTGTTCCCATCAGGAAAGCGCTGGACTGGGTTCTAGACCCAACACCCATCGCCAACATGACCAGTTTTGCACCATTCGGTTGCAACTAAACTTTCCTAGCGTCTGAAGTAACCTTGTTATAAACATGATGTGCAATAAAATCACTCTGAACTCTTGAAATATCGACATTAGTGTGTGTTACAATGTAATGGCATTAGACATGACTTAGTATGTTTACAATAATTATTCATGTACTACTGAAGAAGTAAAATAAAAACAAACAAAAATATTTGTGTTTTTTCCAATAGGCAGTAATACTACTGTGAGTATTTGGTTAATGTATTACGATACAATATACAATCTATAACCACAACTAATATCGGCCATCACCTAAAATACATATTCATTGGCTGCATTTGTTGACTTCTTCAAAACGATTACTTCATTCTCTTTAGTGGTGAAGAAACGACAATTTTACACATTCATAAAATGACACTCCAACATAACTGTACATGTAAAAGGTACATCACCTATGCTTTGTTCACCAAGATTTAGGATTGTCCGTGGAGGTAAATGACCAACACGTGTTTTCGTTTTCATTTTAAGGGATCTTTGCAGGAGAGATCACCATAAATGCCGTATTTGTATTCCCAAAATTAAGTACCGGTATTTCGATAAAATACTTTTTACAAGAGGGCAAAAAAAGACTAACCGCTAATCTCTTGTACTATGTCCAGGTATTCCATGATCACAATGCGATGCCGTTTGGCTTAACAACTACTCCAGCTGTTTTCCAAGCAGCACCAGCTCTTGTATGACAAAGTCCATGTCTGACTGTGTGATGGTGGGGTTGGAGAAAGCCACTCGGAAGAAGTTTGGCAGCGGTCCCAGAGGCTGGTACTGCAGCATCATGGACCCTTTCTCCATCATTAGCGCCTTTAGGTGCGCCGTAAGCTAGAACAATCAATACAGATGATTAAAGTTTATATTCCCCGATAAAGTTAATGACTTGGTTTTATGTTGTTTATATTTGAAAATAGTGTTGCGCTCAAATGCTAGGGGGCGTCCGTTGTGCGGCATTTTTCATAACCATTGATAAACAGCTTAAATAAAAACCGAAGCTTCTATTTCTCCTTTGCAGCCTAAGCTTTTTGAAGATTTACCCTTTCTCAGATGTGATGAAATACGTATAAGATTACAATCAAATGGAAGAGCGTGTGTTATTTTTTATGTAATATACACCGTCCAGCAGGATAACAATCACACAATATTTCTCGTGCACAATTTTTGCAAAACAAACACTACCTTATGTAGCTGGAAGTTGCGGTCCTGTTGGCTCTTTATTGCTTTGATCTGTGGCGGCACGTGCCAGAAACACACATTTGGACCCTCGATCTGTTGAAAAACACATTGCCGTTTTATTCTGATATTATTTTATAAACGGAAATGTCAATAAACATTTAAAAAAATGTCTATGAATAAAATTTGAATAACATAACGTAAATCTTTATTGAACATTTATATGACATAGGTGTCTAAAGTGTTGGCAATCAAACCTCGTCCAAGACCAGCTCGAAATCATCACGTTTCCTCAAGGTATCCATGAAGTAGCTTGCAAAGAAGAAAAGGAAAAAACTCACTCCATTTTTGTGTGCATAAATTTGAATGTAAATGTGCCGTCAAGGTTAAACATTTTCGCTCGTAATCTAAAAAATTAATCATGATAAATTATGTACTAGTAAACATGTAATTTCCATTCTAATAACACAAGTCTAATTAAAATGTTAACTGTAATAATATTATAACTGGTATACTTTGCCATCTCGAAGTTACGCTCAATTTGTTCTCGGAATCCGTTATCACCCTATAACGTAAAACAGTTTGTTTTTAGTAAACACTTAAACTGTATTACACGAAGATCTATAAATGACAAAGAATATTTAAAATATAAGGCGCAAAGCAAATTATGCCTATAATAAAGATATGCAAAAATGTTTTAGGCACATTTTTAAAACTAAAAATGATAATCCGATTCATTTTTAATTCAAATACAAGGCCAAATGGTACCAACAACATGCATACAAACATGATATGAGTTTATTGTACGTTTAGTTCGAACACTACCTTAGACCTCCACATAAGCCAGAGCTTGAAGACGTCGTTGTGGCGCCCACACTGTATGGCCTTGTCGCCCGTGTCGTACTTGGTGTCGTACACCTTGTCCTGCTGGTACAGGTAGTCCGCCTTGAGCTCGTTCACCGACTGCAGCACGCCCTGTGGGGACATAATTTACACAAGGCATTCAAACTCCCCGCAGTGATTACTTCCTTTGACAGTACATAGCAATGCGTGACGTAATCGCTGTGAGGAGATTGCAAGGAATTGGGTAACAGGCAATCAATGCAATTACGAGGGGTGCATTTGTATCGATGTCGTAACACAATACTTTATGTACAGTGTAATTTTTAAATGTTTTTCCGACAAGAGAAGCAATGCTAGACCACATTACACAGCGTGGAACAGTGGTTCAACTTAATTTTAAATGTGTACAAGACTTATTATGTGCTCACCTGCTGTTTGATGAAGATGGCGGAGCACTGCAGAGGAACACCCATCATCTTGTGCGGATTCCACGTCATAGAGTTGGCCCTAAAACACAGACAAATGATAACGACATGTGTTTGTTATTGAACCATTGATTATCATTCCTATATCCGTGAGCATACTGTAGTTTTTAACGGTGCCAATATTTGGCCGGTACCGTCTTTGGAGTCTGGTATGAAGCAGTCCAAAAATGTACTCAGGCCTTCCCGCTCACAGGGCAAATCGTGTAATTGTTTTATTTAACTGATGAAAGGGAAAGCCCTCAGAAAGCATAGCATGCACGAGAAAACAGCAGCCTCGGTTTTATTGAAGCTGTTCATCAGTAGTAATAAATGAGTATTATTATTATTATTATTATTATTATTATTATTATTATTATTTTATTATTATTATTATTATTATTAAGTCTTTATCTTTATATTTATACCTGTGTAGACCGTCCAGCAGGTAGCGATGTTTCTCTGTGAACAACACACCACCTCCCCATGCACCCTACAATCCAAAAGAATCTTGACAACAGTTTCTTTATAAATAATACAACTGTGTTGGGTGATGAATAACAGTACATTGTTTGACATGTACTTTTTGACCTAAAATGCAAATAAAGACTTAAAATAGTTATTGTTCTCATTATGCTACACACCATTTACCAGGATAATGGCATGTTCATGGTGTGAAGGTTCGTATTGGCACAATTCCGTTCTTTTAAAATCCAACGTAAATAACTAAAGCAGCAATATAGTTCGATTAACAAACACAGACGTACTGGCTGACAGAAACCAACTACAACGACAAGCTATGGGGCAGCACAGAGGACCTAAGAAGGACGGTGCAGTTCGTCACTGCATCGAGACTTCAAGTCTAAAACGGCCATATAGAAGATGGAACGCAAAAAAAAGATTAACAAAAAAAACGATAACCAGCCTTACGTCGACGTGAAGCCAGATGTCGTACTTCTCACAGACGTCAGCGATAGCGTTGACGGGATCGTACGCGCCGAGCACCGTCGTCCCGCACGTGGCGTTCACGAACAGCGGCACGGCGCCGGTCTCCATGGAACGCTGGATCGCCCGTTCAAGTTCCAAGACGTCCATGCGGCCTCTGTAAAAATAAAGGAAGTTTAGTTTTTTTTAAATGTGTGCATATACTATTAAGTAAAACGAGGAACTGTACTGATAAAAAAGCATAAAGAGTTGTCCTACGTAAATAACAAAGCAGCATTAGAGTAACGGTCTTTTGAGTTGTAAGAAGATACTTTACAGGGGCATGGGCTTCAATGGATAGGAGCTAATTTGTTTAAAATGCGTCAACGGTGGCCTGATTTTATTATTATTATATTGTCTAACCTCTGTAGAGCAACATCAGGCGGCTACATAAATGTTGGTTTCTCTAGAGAGGTGTTGTTCCTCAGAGGTTATTTTCAATGGTCAATGTCACTGCGTGGGAGAGATATTTTTGCCGGTTGAAAAACGTAGCCGCTCGTTGGAGGTGCCGCTCTAAGAGGTTAGACAGTACTACTATGAAATCACCTTGCATCGGCAGGAATACTGTAGACATTATCCAGCCCGATTCCAAGAAGAACCGCGGCCTTCTTTATTGAGAAGTGGCTCTGAAACATGACACAAATTGAATTTTAATTGAATTTGATGTTTTACGTTTCAATTGACAAAATAAGTTACAAAACATATTTGAATTTTAATGATGAATTCTGCACGTGCAAATAAATTGTATTGATATTTGCCTCTATGTATTCAAGATATTCAAGTTCACAAAACAATGATACTTAATACGCAACATTTATGAGAAAGTTTTAGTATCAAACGTACACTTACAAATATTGAAATTTATAACTGACAATTGGACAATTGATATATAATAAAAATGATTGCAGATACACGTACTAATTTAGGCAACATTCATTCAAGAAACAAAATACAAAATGTTAAGTATGTGCTTGCCTGTTAATTGAAAATAGGTAGGATTGTGTGCTTACCGGTACCTTCATGGACGCAAATCAACTTGATCATCATTAAAAATTAAGGATAGTTTTTGTTGTTTTCACTTTCTTGTTTTAAAACGTTATGGAGTTAAAGGTAAGTACATGTATGTTCAAAATATATATAAAAACGTTTTATATCTTGCAGCAAATACACACAAAAATTAATAAAGTCATCGCTGTTGATATTATTTTAGAATAGGGACAATTTTGACTTTTTTATAAATTGGTTTTAAAACCCAATATGTTTATGCTATTTTCACCTGACTGTCAATTAAAGTCCATATTGTGAAAAACTATAATTTTATGTATTTGGTAAGGTCTAAGTGCAATTTAAAAAGAATTATTGTGCTAGATTACAAACTGCAAGTAGTCCGTTTAAAGCGCGAGAAAGTTAAGTTCCACAACCCGGTTTATTTACTTGTACACTGGTGAAGATGGCGAAGCGCGTATTTCCGGACATCCCAGCATGCTTCACGGCGGGGGAAGCCACGTGCCGGGCAGCCAGCACACCGTACAGGTTTGATATGGCGCCACCTAGGAAAGAAGCGTTACGCGCTCTGGTGGGCTGTTTATGGTCTAATGTACGGGTAGGGGTGTGTATTCTGTATTATGTTCTCTTTAAATCATTTTTTAAAGGGATCGTTTCTTTATTATCGTACACATAGGTAATTCAAGAACATATGAAGACATATATTCTTGTGATGTGAAATCCGACAATGTACCGGGAGCAAAGATGGCGTCGCCGTCTGGCCAGCCAATCAGCTGCTTCATCCGGGTGAGGACGGTCTCCTCCATCAGGGTGAACACGGGGGCGATCTCGTACGTGAACCTGCCGGGCACAGAATCAGAGCACCATTATATCGAAGAGACGGGAAACTAACTTCGAAATAGAACAAATGAATAAAATACATGGCACCATTTTTGTTACAAAATGAATAGTAGAATATGTGCTCGGTCATACAAATCGCATTCATCTGAATTTAGCGACACTAATGGCTTACTAGGCAGCTAAACGCATCAACACAAGAGCGTTCATAAATATATATCACCTACTAACAAATATTATATTTTATTTGTGAATGTACATTGTTGTATGCTCACATGTTGGTGTTGGCGGCGGCGGTGACCCACTCGGCAGCCAGGCCGATGATGTCGATACCCGTCGACAGCTGGTTCAAGAACCGAGGGTGGGCTGACACAGGAAGTATAATCATAAAATACTGTTTTTTATGTCAAACTTTTACTGAATGTAGTTTCATTTGTAGTTTCTTTAATACTTCTTTCGATCAACAAATGAATTAGAACGAATTGCCAACTGATGGGAGAGTTATTAAGGTACCACAAGATAGGATATGATGCTCCAAAGGAGTTGGCAACAAGGAAATATAGGTTTTCTTTTTCCCCCTCTTTTTGTGTGTCAAAAGACCAGACCGCAGGCAGTCCCTTTAAGAGTAAAATAATAACGAATCGTTTTACTCTTGTATTTCTTCCCTTAAAACCAATGATTAAGAATAAATAGAAACAAATGCAGCACCTGTTTTGACGCAGTACTTAAGCGTCTCCTTGCAGTCGGACAGGAGCTGCTCGAGGTCACGTGGTTTGTCGTCCACGTACAGGCAGTGGTCCATCATCTCGCGCAGCTGGTGTGGCTGGTGAAAGTCCTGCACGTGGGGACAATGTGGTCAGCGTTGCACAAACGAAAAGATGGGGCCACGTGAAACGAAACAGCATAAATGGAATCCGGATACGTTACGGGCAGGCATATGCCATTCATTCTTAGGTATTATTTTTAAACATATCTAAAATATGTATGTCCAATCTTTTTATCCAATATTGTTTTAAAAATCTTCTTACAATGTAGAAAAAACAGGATGACACACAACTAACATTACCATTCAGCATTGTTTGAAACGCTCAGGTTGGAGGCTATTTTTCGATCTACATTGAATACACGTCCGAATAGAATCTATGTAATTTTAAATAAAATTTAAATATCCCGCCACGCAAGTTTTCAGATTTTTAGGTTGTCTTACTTTATTACGACTAAACTTCTATTGAGTTGCTTAATGCCTTTCTTTATTTTGCTTAAAACAATCCTCAAGATCGTTCATAATTGTTTTTTTATTGTGATCAATTATCGGGAGTTCTGTCCTGGCTGCAAAATATGATGACATTCTGTTCATTTTAAGAGAAAAAAACATCAACAACAAATAACTAATTACCACGGGACTCAGGGTCAATACGTACAAGGACCTTTCGCCCCGAGTCCCTCTCGGACCGCAGGTATTTGGCGATGATTTTGGACACCTCGGACAGGAAGCCCACGAGCCGCTCGAAGCCTTCCTTGCTGTTGAACTCTGCAAGGTCTTATAAAGTTGCCTGATTGTTAATTTGGCATTACATTTATGCAGACTATTTTAATAAAGTTAAACGGTACTGTTGTTTGTTATGTTACAGCAACTGAAAAGTGCGCGAAGTTTGTTTTAGTTTTCATGAATGTACTTTGTGTAAAGTATGTTTTATTATCTTATTATTTTAAGTAAAACGTACATGTATACAATGTACCATGCTTCTGTTAAGGAAGTTTAAATTAATATGAACAAAAGACTTAAGTTTTCAATTACGTACTGTTTAACAGAATGACTAACAGTAGCTAATAACACGGACGTTTATGATTATAATACCATATATGTACTTAAATATTTAGAAAACCATTAATCGACATAAGTTTAACTTGTCCTCGTGCAACTGCAAAATACGTGACCTTCATTGCAGTGGAGTCACTAATTACCACTATAACTTCACTTTTGTGGACTTCAACTCAATATTTCCTGTTATAGTAATTTATGTAATTCAAAATTCTGCATTTGAAGCTCAGTAAGTAAAAGGGGTCGACTGTCAATTCAGGATTTGTGAGTTTGGCCAGCGACCTGGTCACATAACGTGTTTGTGCTTGGTGATGAAAATATTATTACTGCCATTTCCCACTGACTTACTTAGTATGACACTTGTTAGTTACAGGTACGAACATGCGATCGTGGTACTGGGTACACTTAGAATGGCTCTGGTCCCAATTGACCTATCGACAGCCCGCCCAAATAACTTCATGGCGGACTAAGTTTGTCGGGCCTTTCTGTTGTATCCACTGGTCAATCCAGCCTATGCAATTTACATATTCCAACATCATCGAGTCCAATAATTGGTCAGTAATATCTTAATGAAACAGTATGGTTTCATATTTTCATAAAAATGCAGTCTAGCGATACGTAAATTGACCTATCGACAGCCCACCCTCCTGTCCTGGTCTTTATGTTTTACGCATCGCTTGCCTGCATACTTCTTATAATATGAAAGCCATATCGCTCCATTACAATTTTACTGACCAATCATTGGAATCGATGATGTCGGAGGATTGTGGGTGGCGGACTGTCGACAGGTTAAATAAATTCGTGAGTTGGGAACCTGACCATCGTAATATAAACTAACCAGTGATAAAAACGATGTAAAATTAATACAAACACATACTCACCTTCCGCGAAAACCTTTTCAAAATCTGTCCAGTCAAACGAGATACTCTTGGTGCGGTCCAGGGAGAACTCAGTCTGGCGAGCGAAATGCGGCTTGCCATGGTGCACTATGTACAGATAGTTGACCAACATGTTAAACTATGCGTGAGGGCGTAGACGCTTTAACCAAAGCTTCATTATAATAATAATAGTAATAATAATAATAATAATAATAATAATAATAATAATAATGATGATGATAATAATAATAATAATAATAATAATAATAATAATAATAATAATAAAAATAATTATGATAATAATGCATGTATTTGTCATTCAGCTTTTTGCTCTGTTTCAAACTTTTTTCTTCTTTTTTAATTTATAAAAAATAATTCAGTTTCAATATCTAAATGAGAGCGTACAGCTCATGCTGATGTACACAACAACCCACCACCAATATAAAAATATAGGCAATAAAAATCATTTTTTTATGAATAAAAAGTACATCAATAAATAAATAGGTAAATTATTGATACAATGTTTTTAGATATTATATAAAAATAAATAAAGAAAGAAAGAAGGAAAGAAAAAAGAAAGAAAGAAAAAAAGAAAGAAAGAAAGAAAATTAAATTAATAAGGAAATTATTGACAGTATTAAACAATAAATAATAAACAATGATCAATAAATATAAAAACATATATCGAAACAGGTCTATCTATTGTTATTGATATCATTTTTATGTTAATAAGGTGGGTATATGTAGGTGCGATATATATTTAAGGTTACCCTACTTCTTTTAAAATGTCTTCTAAACAAAGTTATTATTACACTGATATTTGTTTCCGATTATCGCACACATTTCAATAAATACACATGTAATGTAATTGACGAGTCCTACATTAATGTTACCCCATTATTATAGAACTTTACTATACTAGTATAATAGTTTAATTTAACCCCAAACTGGTCTAAACTGGTTTATGCTTTGGAACATCTAATAATTGCAGACTTGAGGATAAATTTTGCAGTTAAAGTATTAAAATTACTATAATTAATGGATCAAATGGTACCCGTTCTTTGATCATGGAAAAACGGATTGTGTCATACATATGTACAATCATCATTGCAAATGTCAGGTTTCTGTGTATACTTAAATTCTCATTTGTTTCTACTTTAACAATCAATGTTTTAGTATTATTAAAGATAAAATAGCGAAGCTTTAGACTTAACTCCATGTGTGTCACTTTTGTCAGATTTCTTCTTGATAATTGCGACTTTTTTACTGTAATTTTGAAGTCTGCGTATGAAATAACTAAACAGACTTCAAAATTACATGAAATACGTGCACATGTTTATAACACAATTTTTTATGTCATATAGCAATCGATTCTTCCATCTGTCCGTCCGTCAGTCAGTCCGTGCGTGCGCCCGTCCGTCCGTCTGTCCGTCCGTCCGTCCGTCAGTCCGTCCGTCTGTCCATTTTTTATCCGGAACATAATTTTCAAAAAACTATGCGAGGCATCAACATGAAATCTCATAGGCAGATAGATCTCAATGAGGAGGAGTGCAGTGCACAAGAAACATAACTCTAGGCATCATACTTTTGGAGTTGTTGCTCTTTGTTGATTTTCATACTTGAATTTTTTTATGTAGGCATTATCAGTACTATGTTACAATTTGTTAGCTATGGAATACAGTTTTAATTACTGTAGAAGGCAGTTGCCTTATTTAGATGTAATCCCCTAAGAAACAAATTTATGCAGTTTTAACACACTGTGTCCCTAATCCTGAGTCATTTCTGCAGTCTTATTCTGTGACACATTTCTTGTTTCTTTATACGAGTACAAATGAAAACATCAACAAGCTGTTGCTTTTCTGTTAAGCGGTACACGGTACGCAAGGCCGAAATCAGGCGTTCACAGTAACCAGGCTTAAAAATAAAGAAGTATGCGTTACCTAAAAGGGGGATTTCACCTTACTCGTTATAGTTTACGCAAGCATGGCAAAAAAAACCTTAAATATTATAAGTATGTTTATCTACTATTACTGAATGGTGTAACTTTTTAACAAGAAATCTATGATGTAGAACTAATTGCTCTATAAATAGAAATTAATCTATGAACAATACCTGATTTCTGGTTGACCGCGGATTTACCGAACATTTGTTCCTTTTCGTTTTCCCGTAAACGCTCCACTTCCTTGTTAGAAAGATGACCACACTCCAGTTCCGGGCGAGACATCATCGTTAACGCAATCAAGTGTATCTTTAACAGACCATTAACGATATAAAGCTTATGATCAACTCACTGTATAAACTATACTATCAATCTGCTTTTTCCATGTAAAATTATATTTTTCTTTATATATTCTTTCTTAATAGAAAATAACAGGTTAACTAGTGTCTTGGGTGAAAAAAGTTTATCTGGCAATGCGTAGAAATTTATCGGGTGAGCCGAAGAATATATTAATTTTATAATGACGATGTACTATATACAAGAATGAGGAATTATGTCTGTTATAAAACAACAGATCAAGTCATGTTGGCAACTTTTAACGAATAAAGTAAAATACATTCCGGGCACACGAATATCCAGATATTAATTTCTCATTTGCCCCCTAAAAAACTGATGTTTTAATCCAATAAAATACGACTACCAATTATTAACTCGGTTTCGCTCGCTACCGTGACATTTTATTAAGCCATTTCTTTGAACTTAAGTAGTTTAGTAACGTATTGTTCAGTTAATGTAGTTAATTTCTAGAAACACATTTATAATTTATAACTGTGTTCTTTTATTAGTGTTTTAATAGCACTAGTTATTATATAAAAGTCACCGACACTCGAAATCCAAAGTGTTGAATGTGGAATATGTTGAGCTAAACAGTATTAAATGACCTGGTCATTTTTGGTATTTTTAAAGTTCCTACCTACTTGAGGGCACAAACATATATTATGTAATTAATCTTATTATAGATTAAAATATCATCATAATCAGAACAGTTTGAAGGATATCAAATGTATTGACGCATTTTAAATGCATGCCCTAGTTTTTCCCCAACCTTAATGACTATCATAATTTCATAAAATTACATGCATTAACAAAAAGGCATTTCAACAGTTTAGAAAAAATGAAGATCAAAATGATGTTAGACATACGCGTGGCTCGTTAGTTTCATATGCATTTAGTAAAAGTTATATCTATACATGTAAGTATTTTGTTAAGTATTTAAACGATCGCCTAAATGAAATTCAATAAACCTTTGAAAGTATATGGAGTGAACATTAAAGAACTATTTACTCTGTTTTTTGATCATTTTATACAAACACTTTGCTTAAAACAAGGTACTCTCGTAATATTATATATGCCTTTGAATTATGATTTCACTTTTTATTATTATGATTATTATTATATTTATCATATTTTCCTTTTAAATATAAATACACCTAACACAAGATTGAATATCCATTGCAAATTTATAATGTAATTTTATAATTGTTTACCGTAGAAATTTATCCTCTAATTACAGTAGAAAAGTACAGATAAACAAACAAAACGTAAACAACACGTTGAACAGACCTCACAACGCGCTGACTTCAGAATCCTGAAACGTAAAACACATTCACCATTTATACCGGATTCTAATTTTCCTACTGGGACGTCAAAATACTTATGGAAATCGGAAAAGAAATTGTAC
>Ga0224511_10002590_pt1 | contig 12330 bp, 8 predicted proteins | sample SF_May12_sed_USG_2_FD_169988 | JGI IMG/M metagenome (GOLD analysis project Ga0224511, IMG submission 169988) | Sediment microbial communities from San Francisco Bay, California, United States - SF_May12_sed_USGS_8_1 | ecosystem: Environmental > Aquatic > Marine > Sediment | place: USA... | reverse complement strand
GAGTTCACTGGTTATGACACCCAGATGATTCCTATAAGTCTGGCAACGCCTGTATATGATCGAGAAACGGTCGAACGGGCGTTAAACCCCAAACAAACAAACAAACACTATGTTGCCTGATACAACAGACTTTAAAATAAAACGCATGGTTTAATCCTTTTTTTTTAAGTTGAACACAGATTCAATTATGCGTTTGAGACAGGTAACTCGAGCTTTGCCTTCGACTTTTTCTTTAAACAATTGTGACAATCCCTCTACACCATGACGGTCTATAGCCAGCTGTAGATGATGAAGCCACTTGAAGCTGCGCACAACAATGCGCATTGACTTTTACCGAAAACGTCTTTAAAACAAAACGTACTAGTACTTCTACTGCTGCTTCTGCAGCTGCTGCTAATATTAGACACAAAGTAATTATTTTATTTTAAATCTATTCAACTGAAATATCTTCACTTGCTAAATGCAGTATTGCAAAATTACATAATTGTATAAAATCTTAAAACTGTATTATGTTATTTTAAAAAAATTAATGAGAATTTAATTGATTTACTTTGTTTTCATTTGAACACAAAAGTTTCAATATCTTTTGAAATGTATAGCTTGTTGAAGAAAAAATCAGCTTTTGTGCTAAGATGCAAAGAAGACATGGTTGGCATAAATTGACTCCTCCGGTTTTAACCAGCGGTTTCAACCGGTTAAAGCACCTCTTTTAATACTCACAATTGGTCCAATACTGGTTGATTGAATTTTTTTGTGTAAGTTATGTTTTGTAGTGACTGTTAGAAAAACAAGTTGCTGAATTTTAAAGCAATACTCTTCAAGGCCAAACACATTGGAATGCTGATTTTTCAGGGTTGACTCTGGTTACCAGAAACACATATATATTTGCCTAACTCTGATTAGAACAGTAGGGTCTAACAAAAAACATGTCTGTCAACTGTATTTGGGTAACCACTTGAAATACAATAGGTAGGTAGGGGATTTAGTTTCACTTTGTGCCTATGTTGTATTAAAGAGGTTTTTTTCAGCCTAAAATGAAAGAAAAAATATGAAATCCAAAAAAGGTAATTGCCTCTGCATTGATTGGGTTACCATAAGAAAATCTTTTTTCATATTATGCCTTTTTGCAATTTAAATAATTTATTCTATTGATCTCCTACTATTTTTTTCAACCCGGAGTTTCATGTGTAGATATTTTCCAGTAACTCAGTTAAATAACCGAGAATCTTTTTAACTTCACTTATGTATTTCACAGTATTGTCCTTTTAATCTTGTTTATTATATCCCAGTGCATGATGTTAAATTTGTTGAGAAGACCACTTTGTCAACACTACCTTTTTAGAATTTTATTCGTTTTAAGCACTGTATGATTGTCCTATATTGACATTATCTGGTCAGCTTACCAACTTTTAGATACAAAAACTTCAAAATTGTTACATGCTTGCTCATGTAGACTCACCAGGCAATATGTGGGAATTTTTTCCTTAAACAGTTAAAGGCATTACTCATGGGGGTGTTCTTTGTATATATTAAATCATATCATTATGCACAGAGCCATTACATGGCACAAGGAGCATAAGTATTTCATGGGACTTCTGCCTGTACTGGAAGGCCATTTGATGGATAGATTATGTTAACAGATATTGATTGTGAATACACACTCACCTTTCTACTAAAATTAATCTAACTTGAAATGGTTCGCTAATCCTTATACATGCTAGGAGAAGTGATCAGTACTGCAGGGCCTAACCACATGAACTTCTGCGACAGTTATAATTACATGGCAAAGTTCAAATAGAGTTCACCATTGAGTAATGTCTTTAAACTATAGGAGATACAAACTTAAACTTGCTTAAACGGCAAATGTAAATGATGTACAAACTGTAGATATAAAATGATGGCAATGGCAAGCCAAAACAACAGTGGCGGATTCGAAATAAAGCATTTGAGGCATACACAAATCATAGGTCCACGGCCATTAGGGGGCGGGGGGTGTTGGGTGCGCCGGGTGCGCCCCCACCTGGATTCGCTAGTGAATATTGTGTTTAAAACATTTCTCATACACTTGGAGAGGTTTCAGATGCAAATGCATAAAAAGCGAAATGGGTCCATAGCAATATGTCTTTCTACAAGACAGATTTATTTACACTGCATGTAGATCACAGATCTAAATATTATCTAGCATTATAACTACACATAAACTACCGTTACGGTAATAACTAAGTGCTGCATCCCACACTAGCGGATACATTTATAATAATCTTCAAATGAAAATATGTCCAAAATTAACAATCGGGGGATGTTGCAGGAAACAGACATATTGTTTTAGGCAGGAATAAAATAATATTCATAATATAAAAATGAGAAATTAATAAATTAAAAGTGTTGATTATGTTATGTCATACATTAACAGTAAAAACAGTAAATTATTTTTAGTGTTGTTAAGGTTATGTGATATATTGACGGTAAAAACAGTAAAGCGCATACGGCCGATAAGAGGCAGTGCCTTAGTTCATATTATTTTGTAGGATTTTTCTATCCAAAATAAGCAATGTGTTAATATATCTAAAGCAAAAGTTATGGCCATTAAAAAGGTGAAGTGTTTGCTAGGCGTGAACAATGGATGTATGCTAAAGTGCCATTAGAAGTTGTTAATGGATTAACTTATGTTGGTGTGTATTTTACAAGCCAATTGTCTATGCACAAAATGGCAGAGGCTGTATCTATGCAATATTGCTCAATGTTTGGTATCAATTTAAATGTATACCCTTTAAGACCGTTTTCAAGCTTTTTGACTCTAAGATTGCTTCAATATTGCTATATGGATCAGAAATATGGGGTCTGACAACAATGCTTTCGATAGAAAATGTGCAAATGTATGCATGCAAGAGATTTTTGAATGTAAGTAAGATGTCTCGTAATGATGCATTTTTTTGAGACTTAGGAAGGTATCTTATCTATGTGTTTGCTGCTAAAAGATGTATTAAATATTGGTTACCACTGACAAAAATGCCTTATACTAGATATGCACGTTTATGTTATTATATGTTAGTCTGTTATGATAGGTCATGTTGTCATAATTGGGCAACTGATTTTAGGGTTAACTTATATTCCAATGGCTATGGATATGTGTGGGAGGCTCAATATGTTGCATTTGTTTCTTATGCAGTATATGCAATGTATTAAAGATCAATATGTACAGCACTGGCATGCAAGTTGCTTAAGAAACAAAAAACTTGAGCATTATGTTAATTACAAAAATATGTTTCAAACTGAGAGGTATATTACTGCTATAGATATTGATTAATTTAGATCTTGTTTGGCTAAATTCCGAACCTCTAATAATTGTTAATGATAGACATTGGACGATATTATAATATTGATGAAAAGTATAGAACATATGTTTACTGTGATGCATACGTTGAAAATGTTTCCCACTTTGTTTTGATCTGTCCTTTGTATAAAAACCTACGTGATAAATATATACACCTTTTCAGTTATTCAGAAGTGTTATTTCCCTTTGACAGAAAGTGCCTCTAACGACGTAGGATACTAAAAACCCGGGACCCGGGATTGGCCAGATCATGATAGAAATGCGATTACTGATAATAGTACAGAGAATTGTTATAATATGCATTGTTTATAACATTGCATTAACATAAAAAAATGAAAAACTGATATTATCAGTAATCGCATTTCTATCATGATCTGGCCGATCCCGGGTCCCGGGTTTTTAGTATCCTACGTCGTTAGAGGCACTTCCTGTCAAAGGGAAATAACACTTCTGAATAACTGAAAAGGTGTATACCTCTTTATTATACTAACAATCCCAGCACTACGCTTTTGCATAGACTTACTTCATGCGAAAGTATCACAACAATACGTGACTTTGCCATGCACCTTTATTTTGCGAATGAACAAAGGTCAAACTAACTATCTGCCTGTAACTAGTAATAATGTATAACTATAATACAAAAATAACCATTTAAATGTCCTGACAATTTCCTTCATATGCATAATTATGTCTTACATGTATATATGTACTTTTGTATTTGTGTATGAGCCGGTGGCCTTATTACACAATAAACTTTGAAACTTGAAACTTGAAATGATGATCGGATTATTGGTATCCAATACAGACTTCGCCATCTGACTACATTTTTATATTTCAAGTGTATCTACCATGTATAATATAGCAATGATGTGAAATCGGAATTTATTTTTAAGCTTTATGATTTGCATTCCATCTATAGTGAGAGAGGGACACCTATATTTATGGGAGATTTTAACGCGGATATTACTAGCCTGAAGGGTAGAAACGTGATGTAGGCTTTTTGCAAGATTGTAAGTTGGGTACGGTTAATACGTTAAACTTGAGTAACGGTTCGTTGTATACTTATGTCTCTTACGATGATATAAGTTATTCGACAATTGATTATATGTGTTTACCTGTAGAGATTTGTGATTTGGTAGTACATTGTGAAGTTGCTGATGATATATGCTTAATATGTCTCGTCACAAATATATTTTGTGTTGCCTGAGTATACCTATTTATTGCAAAGAACATGATAATGCGCATGTTAGATGTTTTGTAAATTGGAAAAAAGTCTCCCCATTGTCAATTGAACAGTATAATCATATGCTTTTGAATGAAGCTTTACTTCTGCGTATTTGAAATACAGATAGACTGATGGGTGTATTGATAACTTATACCATGCCTTTTGTATAAAACGTGTGGGGGTCGCTAACATGTTTTTTCCGGTTAAACGGAAACGCAGGACTTTTTTAACAATACTGGTGTGACGAGCTGACTACCCTTCACGTTGCCATGGAGACTTCGCGGGCAGCCTGGTGCCGCACTGGACGTTCACGGTTGTACAGTACGGTTAAGTATACGGAATATAAAGTTAAAAAGATTTATTTCGGACTGCCCATCGAAGGCACATTGAGCAGTTCATGGACACATGGACCTGGATTATGAACAGGCGGCATTATCTAACAACGCTGGCTTTTGGAAAATACTTAAGCGCCGGTCTGGTAAATGTAGGAGCTCAATTGGCGCCAGAATAAACTTTAACGGTACTGTGTATAGGAGCAGAGAGGATTTGACGACACAGTGGGCTATTTACATTAGTTATCTCTATGACTGTTCAGTATCGGACGATTTCGACGCTGATTGGAAACGCACTGTTAGAACACTTATTAATGATACGTTGGACAATATAACGCTTGACTCGTCGGTTTGTGTTTCGACCGCCTTAGTATATACGCTTATACGTTCACTACCTAGGGTTAAGGCTGGTGGGATCGATGGTGTTCAGCACGAGCACCTGATATACGCATGTGACGCAATATCGCCTGTGTTGGCGCGCTTGTTTACTGGGATGCTGCGTCTCGGTTACATAACAGCTGACATGAAGCGAGGAGAGATTTTACCCTTCGTAAAGGCGGTAAGAAGAGGAAAGATGACCCAAACAATTACAGGGCAATTACATTATCTTCAGTTATACTCAAGCTATATGAACTCGTACTTCTCGAACGCTGTCAGGATCGTATACTCAGATCGCTTAACGCACAGCAAGGTGGCTTCCAAAACATCTTGGGTGCAATATGACGCCTTTTGTTTTACGTGCAACACTACATCATGTCCGTCAACAATCTTCTAAAGTGTTTGTGTGCTGCTTAGATGGTGAGCAGGCCTTTGATCATGTATGGCACGACGGCCTGTTCTATGAACTACACGATCAGGGGGTTGACGATATTACATGTACGTTGGTGTCTGTTCATAACATGTACAAAGACGACAGTGCCATGTGCGGTATAATGGGTTATGCTCAGAATCTTTCCCCATAGCGCAAGGAACAAAACAAGGCGGGAAAAGCTCAACGAGTATGGATATAGCCTTCATTGACGGACTTATACAAAAATTGGAAGCAAGTGGTAATGGGCTATGTCTATATTGTTTGAATGTTGCCTCACCTACACTAGCCGATGACATGGTTCGCTTGTCCATTTCGAAATTTGGTTTGGACAATATGCTGGACATTTGCTACAGATACTCGTGCAAGTAGCGTTATTTTTATAATGCGAAGAAATGTGCAGTGTTTGTTTTCAACGAATCTGCCAATCCTATCCCAGAAAGGACTTATCGTATTGGCCCCGAAGTATTCAGAATGACGGATTCGCAAACACATCTTGGCATATTCAGTGACGAAAACTTGTCGACTAAACACCAAGTTAGTGATGCCTGCGTTCAACTCAGGAGTTCCTACATGAATGCCGTTAAGAACGGGTTGCAGCTTGGAAGAATAAATCCTTGAGTTATTAGAACTATTTATAAAAGTGTTGTTCTTTCCCGGGCTCTTTATGGGTGTGAAACTTGGACTAACTGTGCACCGTCAGACATGCTACTGCTGGAAAGAGCAAACAGTTTTTGTGTAAAACACATGCAGTGTTATAGTAAATATACAAGTAATATGTACAGTTATTTGACTATTGATATTGGTCCAATTTACCTCGAAATTGATTATAGAAAGCTGTTGATGTTTGGTCAGTTATGTAGACTCAAATGTTCCTTCTTAGCGAATAACGTAATTGACAATAGACGTCTACGCTTTATGAACTTTGATAAGCAGTCGCGCGGTTTCATACCAGACACATATCGCCTTTTACAGAAATATGGTCTTGTGCAATGTTTGGACTTATATTTAACAACTGGACAGTTTGCCTGGAAAACGACCTTAAATATCATCTGTTCCACACATGGAGATCAAAGGCTATGGACAGTATGGCAGCTAGGCAGTCACAGGTATCGGCTTCGAACGTGATTGCCAACACAGGTTGCTCACCGGTCTGGGACTTCGGAAATCGGAAATTATTCGGTGTATGTGGCGTTCTTCTTCGGATTGTTCTTAGCCAACGATTTGCACATTAATGCCCAAAGTGCCAGCTTCTAGTCAACAACCGCGTGGAGCATCTGATTTGTCACTGTGCTAAGAATTTGAAAATCAGGAAGTCAGTTTGGGACTTAGTGATTGACATAATGGAATTTTGTTAACAATGTTAATGCATATGTCTCAGCTTGAACAGTGTGGTTTCCTTATATGTATGGCTGTAGACAATGGCGATGATTATCTGTTGCATATAAACTTTGCTCTTACGTTGCTTAAATGTCTAACCTAAATTGCTATGTTTTAATTTGTGTGATGCAAAGTATAACTGTATACCTGTTGTACTAATCGTACTATATGGATGCCGTATTTAAGTGCCACTTACAGAATAATGTTTGGTTGTGGATGTTGTTGTCATTGTATTCGTCAAAAACCCAAGTACTTTAAAAACAACTATACGATTATATTAGTTGTATGTGCATGTGTGGAGATGTATTTGTTTGTATGAATATGCTTGTAAAATTAATACGTTATTTTTCTGACTGTTAACCCTGGATAATTGGTTATTTTTTGCTAATTTTCATACCCTTGGTGTTTTTATCCTATTTTATAAAGTTAAGTATCATTATTTTCCCCTTAACAATTTCTATTTTTCGCCTTTCTCGAAAGACCAAGTAGTAAATTGTTAGTCATTCGTCACTGGCGTTTTTTACTTTTATGTCTTGAATTTTTAAGTCATAATTATCTTATAAATGTCCAATAATAGTTAAATTCTATCCTAATTTCAAACATAGTAAGTTTATTAGCAACAGAATTAAGAAAAATAAAGCATTTCCACTTAGTCTTTTTATGTGACTTAACATTTTTCTTTAATGTTTTTCGTTTGTATTATATTGTAAAATAATGTACCTTGTATATAAGTTATGCTCTCCATGACTGGAGGAAATTAAAGAATCTATCTAGCTTCTTTAAACTCCTTTGATGTTGATAAATTAGTACTAACTGTGACTGTATGTCAACGTTTAGCCTTATGATTTGGATTTTGTTTGCTTATTTCTCGTTTATATGATTTAATGGTTTTTCATATTTTATGTACATACATTTGCATATCATAATCATTGATGGAAATAAAGAATAGTGTATTATATTGTATTATACATACTTAAATAATTAGCTTAAATAAGGAAAACCATAAGTCAGCACATGTGACCGGGAGAAAATACCATGTCTTTATGTATTTGTCTCGTAGATTTATTTCAAAAGTAATTATATTGTGTCATACATATTCCTTTAAAAAATAAAGATGTTTTAACCCTTATTTCAAGGTAAAATAGATCAGTCGTCAGCCTGCATAATTAGTAACAGTCACATCTGATGGACATCAAAATGGCCAATATATTAAATGCAAATGTCGATTTTCAGTAAATATAGTGGGACATGTTATCATTTCCTTACCATTGATGTAAAAGACTGCCTGGAATCCGGGATATGGTCGACTGTTGTCGGATTCAAACAACACCGTGAGGCTACCTCCTGTTGCACATACATGGAACGGGGTCGCGATATCCGAAACATATCTTCAAAACAACAAAAAAGAAATCATGTATGGTATTATTAACTGTGCAATGTATGCCATTTTGATACGTTTTTACATTGATTATATTTGTTTTCACGCATATTGTTATCATACAGAACAAAAACCACACACGCACGCACGCACACACGCACGCACGCAGGCACACACACAAGCACGAACGCACGCACGAAAGCACGCACGCACACTCCCTCCCTTCCTCCCTCTCTCCCTCCTTCCCTTTCTTTTGCATACCTGCGTAATCGGTATCCCAAATGACTGGAGCCATCATAGACATTAACTGCGTCTCGAACTCGCTCTATGTTAAAGAACCGAAACTCCACACACGCACGCCCTTGTGGAACCGTGATGGTATACACGCAGAAGGAGTTGGGAGGGTAGTTCGATGGATAGTTTGGTGAATTTATCGTACCATTGATGCCGGAATAAATACCGCCACAACTACCTGGAAACAATGTGTTTTATTAGAATTGTAGACGCTATTAACGTAGTCAGTTTAGTCGTAAAATTCCGCATTAATCGAACTTCTTTTCTAGTCATTTATATGTCGTCAACTTTTGAAACAAGAGGCCCCTAGTGGTCCTCTGTCGACCTCCGGGGTGCCCTGAAGTTGTGTGGCCAAGAACCGTTACATGTGTGTTAAACGGGGTTTCATCTCTTTGAAGTTATACTAGATACGGCAGTTTGAAAGGAGACGGGGTCGCACGACGACAAAGGCCGGCCACAATAGCTTACCATGAAGCGAATAAAAACGATAAGAGCATAACAAAGATTTTAAGAATTAAGTCACAAAATACTATTACAGAGTATACAAGTCGCAAACATATAGACAATATAAAGTATATTTTGTACATGTGGGTGCATATGAAAACATCCCAAAAACATTAAAGTGATAGGTAAACACATTAAACACCTGAATTGCAAGGCTACAATTTACACTAAAAAATTATACTTATTTTCATGATTCTTAATATATATATATAATACAGAAAGTATGTTTTATCTTGCATGTAGAATTATATGTAGTGATGTTAATGCTAAGCTGGTGATATACTTTACTAAATAATATATACCTGTTAGTATTGAAAAAGTGTGTCTACTAAGATATGTCCCACATTGCTAGCCACTGAGATGGCTGGATCGTCTTCGCTACTTCGCCAAGACCCTTCTTACATAACATGTGAATACTCTTATTGGTGGTTAATCGATGTGTTGGTGAAAATTGTTAACTCCGCTTTAATGTTCATTTTTGCTAATACAATCCAAGTCAGGTTGTGATAAATAGCTCTACATATGCTAACGCAATTTGATCACGATGGCTTTTGAAACAGTCTCAGCTAAACGAGGATTTTGCAAAACAAATCAGTGTCATAAGACATTTCAGTTTACTTTGCAACAAATTACAAACAAAAAGAATATATATTTTAATATAGGGCTTAAACAGTGTTTTTATCGTTCCAGATAATGTTTTTTATAGAATGATGCTGTCCTTATATCAATCGCCTCTATTTATATTTCACTTGGTTAGCTGCGACTGCTCTTAACCATTAAATTTTCGTTATGTTCTAAGGAATAAAAGGTTTATTCAGGTAAAGATATTGTCAGAGACATTATTCGCGCAAAACATTTTTTTCGGCGCACTTGTTTAGGCGGTAAAGGTGTAACAAGCTTTGTGATTGATTCAAAACAGCCACTCAGGAACATGTACTCGTCCATAGGTTTATGGTACAACTAATAATACAAGTAGTAAGTAGCAAGTTGGACTACTGATGAAGCAGTAAATAAAACAGTGAGTTTGAAAGGCTGCATCTTTACTCATGCCATTTGTTTGTTGGTGCTAGGGGGTTAGTTATGCGTCGTAAGCCTCTAATACACGTTGGATTTTTTATAAATGTAATCCTGAGCATACTGACGTTACGCCAGTGGCGTAGCTTGAGCCTTTTTAAAGTTAAGCACTGTTCAGACACAAAACCTTGTTCATTCTGACCTTCTTAATTTTAAAGATTTTTAAGAATGGAAATAGTCAACTCGATTTATACCTACTAAATATAGCTTTTCCAAAACAAATCGCAAGCAAAAATAATAAAAGAAGCTTTGGCTACAACAGTGGTCGAACCCGCACCGTCGTCTTATTCACTGCGCTAAGCGGACCTTTATTCCGTAAGAAGTGGCCAGCCGCGTTCAACGGAATAATAAATCACATATTTAAAGGTCTGTGTAACATTTGTTGTTATGAAGTAGTAAACTACCTTATAATAGTACGGAATTTTGAATTTAAACCTGACGTCATCATTTAAACTTTGTAAACAAAAACAAATCGGTGCAAGTTCGAAAACTGATGAATTCTGATTTTCACAAAAAACATATCTTAAACATGTAAGTTAACAACAAATTGAATTGTCAAAATGTTATGTTGATATTTGAGTTATATTTATCCAAGGTTTTCAATAATCAAAATGATGAATATTCAAGAATGGAGTGACTTTGTTCAATATTAATAGTATCCGGACATATTCTTGAAATCGGACACTGTCAATAAAATTAATATTTGAAAAGAGGAGAAAAAAGTTAACAAAGTGTATTGAAAACATTGTTTTTCAAACTCTTTGTTTTGCATTTTGACAACATCCTGTACTCAGTATGCAAAATATGCATACTATTGAGCCCATTCAAGGTGAGTGCAGATTATTAAACTGTGTTTTTAAAACGTTGATTTAGTAAGAAAGAATTATAGTCGGTTCCCTCAAAAAGTAAAATGAACATGTGTATTAAACAGTTCAATAACTGACATAGCGGGGCATTTCAGCGATAATAGCCCTGCAGTAATGTGTTACTTTATTTCAGTGTTTTTTTTAAATATAAAGTGCAAATACTTAATTTACAACATGACCATTTTGTTTGTAAATGTTGTTTTCAGAATTTTAACTTGTTAATAAAAATGTGTTACCTTATTTCAGTGCTTTTTTAATAAAAATAATCTGCAAGAATGGAGTAATAATGAATAGGTATTTAATAAAATTGTCAATAACTGAGTGATTTGTTACAGGCCCTGTTATTTGTCTTCGGGCGGTCGTATTGGCCCTCGGCCTCCGGCCTCGGGCCAATACGACCACCCTCGGACAAATAACAGGGCCTGTAACAAATCACTCAGTTATTAACATATAATATTAAACACAAGATGTGTGCCTTTAATGCTTGGTTATAAATAATCATAATGCACGTACAGCTGCCCTGTTTGTCGCGTTTATACCATTAGGTGATGTAAACAGATTTCAATTAAAGCTTTGGTCATTTTATTTACTATCTGCGATAACGAATATTAAGATAACTGACAACTTAGGCCAAAACAAATGATCTTCTGTTTCTCAGGCACCACCGCATTCGTTTATAGACCCCCCCCCGCTTCAATTTTTTATCCAAGAATGGTGCCCATATTTTGTCAAAAAGATCTTGGTTCCGATACCACAGAATCATTGTTAATAGAAGTGCGTCTCTGCTAGGGGTTTTACTAAACTCAGAATAGTCAAGAACAGTTTGTGGCAGCAAAATTACTAGTCACCTGTGTTTTGAAATTACAATAAAATATTGTTATATTCTTGTGTGTTAACATCTTTGTTAGAGTATCTGTCATTTGCTTTTATTTTTATGCTTTTATCTTTGGATTTATTGTAGAAAAAGCTGATAATTGTCAAAATGTGGCCTCGAATAGTCGCCATAGTAAAGAAAATTGCGCAAATAGTCAGAATTGTTGCAAATAACGCGTGAATAATTATCTTGGACGATAAACTGTTGCAATATTTTCATGTTCTTATAGCATATCAGATTTAGCAAATAATTAAAAATATT
>Ga0224511_10002589_pt1 | contig 12331 bp, 10 predicted proteins | sample SF_May12_sed_USG_2_FD_169988 | JGI IMG/M metagenome (GOLD analysis project Ga0224511, IMG submission 169988) | Sediment microbial communities from San Francisco Bay, California, United States - SF_May12_sed_USGS_8_1 | ecosystem: Environmental > Aquatic > Marine > Sediment | place: USA... | reverse complement strand
GTCTTTTCACCACAAGCGAGACAGTATCAGGGCCCAACCTCATAATGATTTTGTTTTGATTGAAGTGAGGAGCTCATACTCACAACCGGAGTCTGCCGTGACTTAGGTGTGAACCCAGGCTCTCGCGGTTCTCATGGTTCTACCGCTGAGTTATCACGTTAGCCCTTAGTCAGAACTGAAGACTTAATTCGGTTGACTTTCCAGTATGGCCATCTAGTCTCAGACTTTGTTCATTTTGTTTCATTGTCGATGGTCGTCCTTGAATGAAAATTTCCTTGATTGATCTGGCCATAACAGGTTTTACATAAATGAGGGGATCACTGCAGTGTCATGGGGTAGTGTCGTGCTCAGACAGTGTTGTAACTCTCAGTTTTGCTGGGATGTATTTTACCTATCTATCTCTTGTTTGTTGTTTTAGTGCGAGACATTTGAATATGACGTAGATGTGGCTTATCCCAGAATCTGGAACGATGAGCAAGACTGGCGTGTGACTATCACAGCCTGCAAGGTAAACAAATGCAGCGCCCAATGAAATAACCCGTATTCTTTAACAGAATGAAGAGCATGGGTAACGAAAACACTGACTGGACAAATACAACGAGTTTAGTCCTGCGCTTCCCACCCAGTATGATAATGTTAGTGTATACTGCGGAAGTCAGGTTTCTTATTATCTGTCATTGTCATGGTGACGTTGGGTGGTACTGAGGTGGGTTTTCATTGCCCCCCCTCAGGTTCTTGGTCAGGAGTCGGGCCACCTAGGCCATTAGATTTACACATCGCCTAATGAAATTTGGCTCCACACGTGAAGGGAGAGGTAAATCTTTAACAGCTGTGGACTGACCTTGACCCTTATCCACTGGTTGAGACTTCCATATTTATACCGTGGTGATCCGAAGCCACAGGCTAGCAATTTGGGCTTGCTAAAGGATGTAGTAGGATAAATTTATATACGAGTATATGACACATGATTGCACAGAGTAGAAAGGGAATAAATGAATGAAGTGGAGGAGATATCACCCATGAGGTTTCATCACATTATTAAGCTTGAAAGAGAAACCACTTTTAGTGAATGCTAGTGAAGGGGTGAAAAATCTAACCATATAAACTCCTGAAAAAAATGGCTCGTTCACGCAGAGGTGCTCATGGTGAACTCAGTACATTTTGGGTTTTTTTTTTAAATGATGGACCCGTTCTACTTGTCCACAAGGTCTCGGTCGAGTTGCTCCAGGGGGTGTAACAGGTTCATTTTATTTTTAGGTTACAAAATGGTTCTTATACGAGCATGTGAACTTCATCTACGACCTTGTGATTGATTGGAGCTCGCCGCACACCGTTCCCGATATTTATGAATTCGTGCCCTACACATGGCATCTCAACTTCCAACTCAAAGAGTTTGAACTGCTGCTTGCCGCGAATGAGTTTAACTGGATCGACACTGAGTCACCCGCTGGTTCCTCTCCAGAGAATAGCAAGTCTCATTCACCGGACTATCTAAATAATATGGGAGGGCTGCTACCATCGGACAGGCCTGACACAAGCTGGCCCGTGAGACGGGATCAACAAAGCCACAATGCTATCCTTGATTGGTTGGCTGATTAATTAAATTTTTCATTAAGACTAATAATCAAATTAAAGAACCTTTTTTATTACGATTGCAACTAGTAATGGCAAAGTGAAATCGCTCTCTCTCACGCTCTCTCTCACTCTTTAGGTCATATCGCTGTATGCGGGGATATGCTGGACTGCATTGTAAAGCTTCCATTCACAGAGTTTCTACCTAATGTTGTACCGTATGACTTTTTTGTTCACGGAGAAGGCCTGGACGCCAGGTGAGAAGATAACTCCTTGTCTGTGTTCGCACCCACTCATTAAGTATGGGGTTTTCTCACAAGCCAGATGAAAGTTGGGATCGTGAGGAGTTTCAAGTGCAAGCTGACTTGTATGACCGGGCCAACTCACACTCTACCAGGGCACCCACTAATTCAGCGTGAAGCATGCGGTACAAGACTGAATGGATGGTCCTGGGAGGTTGTCAGTCAGGGAACCCAGGCCATTTGTTAACACACCAGCCGCCGGGAATTTAGCTATTCTTAATGAGAAGGAATAGGTGGATCTTTGACAACCATGGAGTGATTTTGATCCTGATATATTGGTTGGGACATCCATCACTTTCACCTTACTGAGGGTAGAGGTTTTTTGATAGTTGACTATCAGTGCTAGGCATCTGATCCTTCTATCTACCCCCATCCACACTGCATGCCAAATTTCAACATAGATTGATAAGATTTTTATTTGAAAATTTCATTTTATATGGATGACTTAAAACAGGCCGTAGGGCTAGGTCTTCTATACATTTAGATTCATGAAAATGGAAAATTCTAGAAACAAGATCCTTTAGACTGTTCAGGTCAAAAATCCAGGAAAGCCACAAAAAGTTCTCAAAGATATTTTAGCGGAGCGGAGTTTTAAAATTGTGTGCACTTGTCGCGTTTACCAAATTGTGATTTAAACTGCTTCAAAGTTGAGGGACTGCTACACTAAAGGATACATCTCCAGGCCTTTCATATACTACAACGTGTTTCCAGATACAGTCTCTGTGTTTGCAAGCAGGCACAACTGGTTTCCTATAGCCTTTGGAGAAAAAAACCATACATAATGGTGCGTTGTTTTGATAATTGAGAATCCACCATCTTGTATTTGCAGACTCTTTGTGCCAAGTAATAACACTAGTCAGATTCTTTTACTCTCCTTGGCGGAAAACTCTAAAGTGACTAACAGAGATGGACAGGTGATAAGTGAACCTTTCGGTAATATGAATAAATGGAGAGGGATCACCAAGAGAAGGTAAGCTATGCTTAGTATCCCCCTAAACCGACAATAACAAAAATAATACAATTAATGATAATGCTAATACTTATAAAACAAATAATAAAAATAATAACGACAATTAGCCAAAATGATGCACCGCATCATGACATTAGGTGTATTCACTTGATTTCGGTCAGACACAGATAAAAACTTTCTGACGCCATCATGCGAATGGAGTTGAGAAACGCAAGGAGTTTCGGGCGTAGTTTCAGGTGCATCGGAGTGGTCCTCTCTCAAAGTCTTGCGTGTCTAAGGAGAGAAAAGTTCTGCAGTCTCGCACCAGCGAAGCGATACATAAGTGATCGATAACTAGCCTTGACATCCTGATAACCTTGAGACTGTATAAACTAGCACGCCCACTTTCAGGCACGGAATTCCGCTCACGTGATCGATTTCATTTTTAGAGGCAGCCTAAGTAAATGGCTTGTAAAAACGTACGTTTCAGGCGTACTTTCAAGCATCGGAACTGCGAATGTATCTGAAACCCGGTTTCAGATGCGTCACGCGAATACACCTATTAGGCATTTTCGGACAAGCTAACGATTGCTCCGCGTTGCCCAAGCCGCTAATCCAACGCACCGGAAACGTGCCGCACTACCTGAACATATGTGTAGGAGTTCTCTGCACGATTGGACAAGTTGCCCGAATACGTTAGGACGAGGCAACTCGAGGCTAATTGTGCGATAGCGAGAATGATATGTGGACTCGCTGTCACGGTTGCTCGGACAGACTAATGCTTTGGACTTTCATCTCTTTTACTTATTTGCCAACGCAAATTTTTGTGTTCGCAGGATTTCAGCCTACTTGGTTAACGCGCGGGCCTCCGAATTACAATAATGAAAGAACCCTCTTTTACGTTAGCTTGTCAGAAGATGCCAAATGTGTTGTCTATTGTGCCACGAGCTCCTCAACTTTTGATTGGATGAAATCATTTTTAGTGACCAAAGTGATACACCGTGCCACAATATTAAATTGTTTATTGCAGTGATGGCTGGATTGATATTATGAGTACACCTATCATGGTGGTGACTGCCAAGTATGAATACCACCCAATGTATGTGCTTACCGATGAAGCTTACCAACAGCTGATAGATCAACTCGTCAATCATCCATTTAACATGGTTAACAAATCAGGAAATAACTCTGCAGGCCAAGTGCGCTACCTTCATCTCTACTTATTCAGTTACTCTTATCTGTATTGATGTTCTCACTCCTATATATATTTTATATCATTAGATTTATTTGTGTGCTTTCAGTCAGACGCGATCACGCGAACGGTTAGGCGCAGTTAAAAACCCATGGGTTTCGGGTGCATCGGAATTGTTCTCTCTCTCAACATCTTGCATTTCTAAGGACAAAAGAATTTTGCAGTCTGCTTCACGGTCTGTTTCGCAACAACGAATCGATCCGTGAAGCGACCATAGAATTAGAAAGAGATCGATATTTTGTCTTGACATTTTGATAACCTTGACACTGTACAAACTAGCATGCCTACTTTCAGGCACAGAATTCCGTTCGCGTGATCGAATTCACTCTCAGATGCAGTCGCGGTATATGGGTTGTAAAAACGCACTTTTCAGGCGCACTTTTGAGCAGAAAACTGAAAATGCGTCTGAAATTGCGTTTCAGATGCTAAAATCCGAGCACGCGAATGTACCTATCATTATTGACATTATTAATATTACTTTTATTATTATTGCTATTATCATTATTATTACTATGCATACAAAATAACTTTTTGATTTTATAGTTGGACAACAATCTACTCAAAAATAGTGCTAACAATGGAGAAACGTGTTCGGCCAGCATAAATCTCTATCACCAACATATGTCATTGTCGTCGGTGCACTCGCTTGATTTAATGACCAACTATTGGTTTGTTCTCGCAGTCTCATTCGAGGTTATATAAATCCTCGGTGTTCCTTTCCAGAATGGAGGTCGTCATACAGTTTCAGCCTCCACGGTGGAGAGTCTCGGTTATGAATTGAGTCAGGTGAGGTGTTTTTTGCTTTCAAACTGCTTAGGATTGCAAACGGTATTTTTGTTGTTGCTTGCCTCTGTGTCACAACCAGTCACTCGCTCGGTAGAGTATTTTGCCTTGACACTGTACACAAAATCATGTCTGTAGCCTTGTCATGGCCTCATTAGGTCGATGAGGTTTTATGTACAATTATATTCCGTTATGTCTTTGTAACCTATCCATTTCTATTTACTATTAAATATCGTTTCCATGATGTCAATTGACCATTGTTACTACAGGATCTAGACCCAGCCAGTATGGAGCCTAACAGGGTGAATGTGGAGATTGAAGTTGGACCTAGTGAGCTCATGCTCTATGGCTCTATTCTCAAATACTTCATGCAGGTAACCCATTGATAGTGGGATAGTGCACCGCTGTAGGTATACTCTCATATAGGCAACCTGCTGCTTTCAGGATAGCGCATCAACTCAACAGTTTAATTTTAGATTGTGAAGTCAGTGGTTTGAATCTTTGTTACAAATTAACCGTCGTTAAGTGTGAGCTTGTCTTAAACCAGCTCTTCTCTCTTTGGATTGACACAGCTGATGATAAGGATCTTCTCGGGTGTATGACAGTTTCTATGTGATATCTTTCTTCTAAACCATTTGTTCTGGTCTTTGTTTCATTTGAAGGGGTTATGACGCGGGCGATGGTAGACATACTTTCGGAGTTGTGCTCCCCATTCTTAAAGGAAGGCAACTCCGCATTCATTGCAGCGATCAGGAGTGGTCTTTTCCTACTATCAGAATATCGGTCACTCTAATGACTACGGCCCAAATAGAAAAAATGGGATCTAATTACTAAAACTTAGTAACCTAGTGATCTTCACCCCCTTATAACATCGAGTAGAACTTATAATTGAACTTAAGATTAGAGAAAACTTAAAATATTAGAAGTGCTTTGGCGGTTTTCCCTAGCCCTAAATAGAGGCCATTGCATTCGGGCCTCTATCATTTCACAATAATGGCACTAACGCTCCCTGACAGAGGTGAAAAATTGCACTCTGAAACCCTATTTCTATATTTCTGTTGAACATTTTCTCTATATAGACTTGTTCAACTGCAAGAGGATTTTCCAAACAACAGCGCGTAAGCCGAGAAATCAGTGCAAACACCAACAGCTCTGTTAATTTCCTATCTCGAGGCCAATTCTGGGGCATCGACGGTCTGAATGTGCGTCGCCGAGGGCTCTCAGTATGCGCATTGGATTGGGCTATATCTGAGCTTCTATTTGAACTGGGTATTGGGCCCATTTGTTCATGGTAGGTTTCAGAATCTACAAACAAGTGAAGTCACTCTTGCCCATATCATAACCCCTTTAAAACGTTTTTGCTTCGTTAGATTTGATGAGTTTTATTCACTTTTGTAGTTTAAAGAGAATTACTTTGGTTCGTTCCAAAAGTTTACGAGTATGAGTCAACCAGCAGAAAAGGTGACTACTCCTGCTCAATCTCCAATTACTAGTGAACGTGTGGATCCGAGGTCTTATCGACCGCTGTCTGTCAAGGTTCTGCTGACTCTACATGATATACACGGTATACTAGTCAAGGTGAGAATCAAACAGGGGGTTCATCGTTCTACTCAGGTAGTTAGCCATCCCATTCAATGGATCCCCTAAGCCTGCGGTGTGTTGGGGCAGTGGGATCTAGGAATGATGTCAGTTAATTCTCACCGTGAGTACTACGCATGACTAGGATCCCAATAAACCTAGAATCTTCCGATTTTGAGTCATGCGCTTTAGCCATTGAGCTATCTCATGAGGGACTACCAAGTGTGATTAGTCATTCTGCGTAGAAAGTTGTATGAAAGATAAATGTTAAATTTCTCAGTCGGGAGTCGTTTCCTTCAAATTACTAACATATTTTACGACCCTTGCGCAGCCATTTAGCCTTGCTGTTGTGCAGAAAGTTTTTGTCTCTTTTTACTGGCCCAGGATGGGAAGCAACAGGGTTGGGTTACATACGGGGAAGGCAATTTGAAGCAGGAACCTTAAAACCATATAAATTGATATGATTTTTAAGGACTCCACCAAAAGGTAGCCTCCGATGAGGGCTGGACCCATGACCGCTGGTGTACAAGACCGGTGCTCCGCCATTGCGCTACAAATATATTAATAACAATGGATTTTTCTCTATGAGTATGTATACTGTCCTGGTCTTCCATTGATAGCATTGCTCCGCGGATGATCCACCATGTCCCAGTGTCTATGTGGACAGATTAGCTTTTGAGATGGATAAAGACTATGAGGAGACCAAACTTCAGGTGAGCATCAATGACGAAGGTCCAAGAACATAAACACTGACTGTCTTCCGAGGATGTGCAATAGTTATCTCTTGCTATATTCAATATGAGGCGCATGCAATCTGTGGTTGTATTGCTATTGTTTGAATGACTATCGTTAGTTGAGACCAACCTACTTTTCTCTGAATATATAGATTTTGTTGCTCAACCAGTCTCCTGAGTTCCAGCATTCATGCCGTGCCCTGAATGCCCGATCAATGGCTATGATTGACTGGTGCGTGGCATGCGTATTGGTTTATAAACGACTTGCCAATGGGTCCTAAGAGTTATCTTCCCCTATCTCTGTGGTATGGTACATGTATACATATATCTATACCATAGATATATTTCTCTTAATTGATTGTCATCCTCTGTGGCGCTTCTAATTGGTATTGGTCAGATCGCTGTGATGTACACATGCGTATCCAAATATTATGTTTGGTATTGTCAGCCTCTGTATTTATTCTTATTGATCTGCATAGGTGTTGGTGTCCCCGGCCATGTTGTTGACGCGAGATAACACAGTACGTCCTGCCAGTCAACAACACCTGAGTGATGGACATCTAACACTTACTGGCCTACAGATGCGAGGTAGGTTACCCTCTGACTTGATGAAACTTTGAAGAAATGCTCCAGACTTGGTAGGGTACCACTTGATAATTGTGACCGATTTACTTCAATCTTAAACTGTCGGGTGTCCTCTTTGACGTCTACGATTCCGTAGCAGATTTTACTTTGATGTTGCCACGCTCTTTTCACAAGCGTACGTTAAAGTTATTTTATTTATGCTGGAGAGTGTGTTTCAGTTATTCCTTAGCTGTGGGCATTTGGGTCAACAACCTAGAGCGATCATCTGGTTTCTGGGCTGCCTGATTTTCTACAAGCATGGAATGATAAATTGTAGGACATGCCATGTTTTCACATCGCGACCTTCCATTGGAGAGTGAAACTCTGGAGTATGCTTGGTTAATCGAGTTGACTATCGGCGATCTGAAAGGAAAACTAACAGTGGCACAGCTTCATCCAATCCTGCAGGTGAGCTCACCAACAGATGACACGGTGTTAGGAAACGATAGACGGATAATTCAGTGGTAGAGCACTGTGTTTTAATCCCGGACATGGCGGGGCTCCCATTGTGAGTTTGAGCCCCACACATTTATCCGAACTCAAAAGCAATAGAAAGTCTCGCTATGAGGTATAGCATGGATACTGACCCGCTATCGGTGCTCGAGGTTAAGCTGTAACTGGTGACCAAAGAAGTGTTTTACCCGCCAACTTCACCATAACAATGACGACGTCTTACAAGAAAGTTTTGGTAACATGGAGTTATTCTCCCCTATAGAGAGTAATATAAGTGTGGTTGCGTCGCTGGGATAAAAACCTGCTACCAGGTTTCCTGTTGTGGAAAAAGAGCTTTGGGGATTTAGATTTTTGGTTCCCTTTTTTGCATTCTGCATCCGGGGGATTCTCTCTTTTATAGTTTGCGCAGACGGCATTGTTTCTGATTGAGGATTCGGAAAATCAGTTCTGCCGCCCGGAAGTTGAGATGTGTCAACATCATTCAGCTCAACCTCACTGCTCAAAGTCATCAGAAGCACTAGCTTTACCAGGGCAGGTAAGCCACCTAACCATTCACTATCCTTCAGGCTTAACAGGTCAGGTAAGTTACCTCACCATTCACCATCCTTCAGGCTTACCAGGGCAGGCAAGCCGCCTCTCTATTCACTATCCCTTAGCTTTACCAGGGCAGGAAAGCCGTCTCACCATTCACTATCCTTCAGCTTTACCAGGGCAGGTAAGCCGTCTCACCATTCACTATCCTTCAGCTTTACCCGGGCAGGTAAGCCGTCTCACCATTCACTATCCTTCAGCGTTACCCGGGCAGGTAAGCCGTCTCACCATTCACTATCCTTCAGCTTTACCAGGGTAGGTAAGCTGTCTCAGAACTCATTCTCCTTTAGGTTTGTTAGGGCAGGTAAGTTGCTTCCTCGCTCACCTCTCTTTTAGATGCCAGGGCAGGTAAGCCCCCTCCCCCACTCACACGCCTTTAGTCTGCCAGGACAGGCAAGCTGCCTCACTGCCCATTGTCATTGGAGACACTGGGCTTTTCTGGGCAGATAAGTCAGCTCACCACTCACTCCCTTCTAATCTGCCAGGGTAGATAAGTCACCTCAACACTCCGCTTTCCTTAAGCCTTGCCGGCGCAGGCAAGTCGCCTTCCTGCTCACTTCTTCTTCAGCAATGTCAGGGTAGATAAGTCATGGTCACCCTCGTTGTCAAAGCCTGTCATCCCGTCTCATCACTTGATCTAGTGAGTCTTCTCTTAGTGTACCAGCAGGATAAAGAAGCTCCAGGACCCAACAGTGCTGGTAAACATGTGTTTCTGTTGACTTGGGCCTGTTGTTGTTGATTTTTTGTTTTTTTAAAGAATAAATTAAATCACCATGAGACGTTTTCGGACAAGCTAACGTAGCCTTCCCGAGCTGGGTGAAAGAGGGCTCTATGATCTTTATTTTAGGTCGATTAGCCCTAGCGTTTCCCAAAACAGTGCGAACATGAAAATTCGCGTTTGCAACTTAATGAAAAGCGAAAGTCCAATGCATTAGTCTGTTCAAATAAAGATGACAGGGAGTCAATATACTTTTCTCATTATCGCTCGATTAGCCCTGAGTCGGCTGGCCTTATACACGTCCGAGCGAGCAGAAAACTCAAATTCTTCTGTTCGGGCAGCACGGCGCGTTGCCGGTGCATCGTCTTAATGGCAGGGCAACGCGCGATGAACGGTAGCTTGTCCGAAAAGGCCCGTAATTGCATCTTATGACAAGGAGGGAACTTCTCAGCAGCTTTTGATGCGAAACACGGGTTTCAGGCTCCGGCGACATCTAGAGTTTTCTCAAACTACCCGTGCCCTGTGACCTATGCTACCACTGACTCAGCTGAAGAGTCCCCTATTATTGCGATTGGTTTTCCACTGTCCCCCAACGTTCCCGGTCCATCCACTCAGTTGTACAGTGCTCTGCTTCACACATAATCAGCGAGTTCTGTGGTAGAATGAAGCTGGCACTGCGTATAGTCAAGCTTTCACTACCCCAAACCCGACCCAGGCAGCAACTTGGTTGCTTAGGATACTCATAAATAATGATTGACAGCAGGCCCCTTTTCTGTTTAGGAGGTGCAGCCTTTCACATGCCCGACTGAGGAGGATGTCAAGTATCGGATGACGCGCGTGTCCGTAGATTTGGTGGATCTCTATTTAGTTGAGTCTGGTGTGGCACTGAATGTCCAACTCTACCCCATCAGACTTGCCACATGTAACTTACACGGTGAGTGACCAAACAGAAAAAGTTTGCACGCACGGATTTCAGTCTTGTCAAGCGACGCTTTTTGCTCTGACAGAATTCAGGTTTATGAAGTGGACCATGAAAAAACTAGGAACATGGTTATATGGGAGCAACTCGACCTTGACCATCGCGTATGCCCTACTTTTGACCCTGTGAGGATTTTCTTATTCATATGGATAGAGATGAAGGCTAGACAGCTATGTGATCACATTTAGATTTTTAGTTTTTGGGACTTGAATGGCCATGAACCGGCAAGTTCCTGAGAACTTCTAGGATCTGTGGAGCAAAATGAACCTACTCGAGCCATAAACCAAAACCCGGGACAGCTTGGCCCGAAAATGCTGAAGTACTATAAACATTAACGATTTCTTGGTCATACTGAGTGTGAGTCGAGTTTCCCAATCTGTACCATGATAGGTGAATGGCAGATTAAACTGCGAAAGTGTAGTGGAGAGTTAGAAAAGACTTTGATGTTAAAGAGCAAACAACTCCACATTACCGCATACAATTTACGCATTTATCTAACTTATGTCCAATGAGCCCTGTTCCATTTTAACGATACCAGGACTTAATGAGGCTGCCTGCCGGGTCAACCTTGTATTGCGGATTGACAGCCAATCCATATTTACATAAATGTGTCCAATGACATGGATCTACGGTTCTTTCCGCTTTCAGGAGAGCACAACAAGGCTGGAATTACAGCTTTGGTAGAGCATCTCCATCTGCGACAGCTCGTTTATACTGTGGCTAATCTAGAAGAGAATTGGAATACTGGCGAGCCATGGTTGGAAGTTGGTGAGTCTCGCTTAAGGGCTGTCAACTATTCACACACTTACTGATGGTTTTGATGCCTATATATTCACTATAACTGGTGATGAATTTTGCAATGTTTTGAACTCCATTAACGAATACGTTTCTTGATATTTCCGCAGGCACGGTGAGGCTTGGACCGATTAACATAGACGCAGCGACTGCACTCCCTCAGCCTGAACTGTTCATACTACAGAATATGTTCCTGAGACTACACGACCTGAAAACCAGACGTCTCTGGTTCTGCTGGAACTCACTTAGTGTAAGATTACTTGCGGATCTCGAAGTGGACCCAATTAACATTGGGTGGGTTGGTCCTATAACAGTGACTGTTAACATTGGGCGGGTTGGTTCTGTAACAGTGACTGGTAACATTAGGCGGGTTGGTTCTGTAACAGTGTCTGATAACATTGGGTGGGTTGGTCCTATAACAGCGTCTGATTTGGTACACTAAGGGACCATCTTTTTTCTCGTCTCCATTACAGAACAGCGATCAGGAGTGGTTCTGAAATTGCGCCACTGAACCTTTGATTCAACGTTTCAGAGTTTCAGTGGGAGTCATTAGGAGACTTACTGCATTACATCTGCGTGTCCCATAGAGAAGTTAACTCTATGACAGAACCTGCTCCATTTAAATTTGGGATCCGAAACTGGTAGGAGTGTTGTAAAAGACAACTTTTTGTCCGAACTGGGAATGGAGCGGGTGAGCCCTGGCCTAAGGCCCAGTACACTATCCAGTAAACTGTCACTTCATCCCACATAAGGAGTGAAATGATGGCAAATCAGATACCGAGCAAGGATACCTGATTCACTAACATTTCATACACCACATGTTTCACCTTGGTTAAATGCGGATCAAAGGAGGCTCCGCCTATAGAGTAGCCTTTTGTATGGGCTGTACCATAGATCATCAGGGAAACAAGCTCCTGACTTGGAGCTGATATTCATGTGAATGATCTTATCTAGATGGTTTAATGACATGCTCGGAATTAACAGAGTTCAAGAAATAATGG
>Ga0224511_10002588_pt1 | contig 12334 bp, 13 predicted proteins | sample SF_May12_sed_USG_2_FD_169988 | JGI IMG/M metagenome (GOLD analysis project Ga0224511, IMG submission 169988) | Sediment microbial communities from San Francisco Bay, California, United States - SF_May12_sed_USGS_8_1 | ecosystem: Environmental > Aquatic > Marine > Sediment | place: USA... | reverse complement strand
GAGAAAAATTAGCGTTTTGGGTATAAAAAAATCATAGGTCCGCGGCCGTTAGGGGGGGGGGGCGCGCGCCGGGTGCGCCCCCCCCCTGGATCCGCTAGTGTTTGGGGCCGTTTATTCAGAATTTAGGACGAATCGTAAACATAAAATACATGAAAACGTTGCAAAATATTCTAACTTACCTCTAATTCACAATCAATGGTATTTTTCTTGATTCGTCGGCAAAAAACACCACGAAATTACCGTATAAACAAACATGTACAGTGTTGGCTATAATCCCTATCATCTGTTTAGCTTAACACTAAATTACAGTAAGAATTTCACCACAAACAAAGTGCTAACAATAAGACACATGCCAATGTTTGTGGTTAAATCTATTGTTATTTAAATTAATAGTTTGACGTATGGATCTATCAAGTAAAGCAGTTTACCAGTTTATTTACGAGTGCGGATGACCAATTTACGACATTTTTACGCAAACGCATTACGCGATTTGTTACGGTGTACATAACATACACAGTTTGAAGGTTCATCAGTTTAATGTTAAAGAATCATGCACAGCGGTATTCATGAAAAAGAATAATTTGTTTAATAAAACATTCCATTTATTTAAGAGTTAGCATCAGCCGATTGAGCCACACGTATGTTTTTAATTTAAAATTCATGTATTGTTATTGTAAATTAGTTTCACAAACAAACAATGCACATTTACGTGTAAATTCGTTTCGTACGCAAATAAACATTTTGTCGAATATAAAGATATACTTTTGAAAATATAACCACATTTGCAAAACAACTTTTAGACACTTTTATGTAGTATTAAAGTAAACGACCAAGTTGAAATAAAGTATTATTGAAGGTGATTGACTTTTATGTTCTAAACAATAACTTATGGGATCATGGATTGTATGCTGTTTACATTTTAAAAATAGATTTCCGCTGATGCGCTAGGGGCGTAGGTGGTGTGGTATCTTTCGTTACCATTTATTTGTGCTTTATGTTTTCTTATCTCTGAAAATTTAACCACAATCTCTAAACGCTCTTATAAAGCATTTCTATTTCAATTTCATTTTGAGCATTAATAACAATTATTATTTACCTTGACATGTCATTACTTATGTCTGTACCCATTTAGGGGAGGACCGTAACTAATGTTGCAATAACTTGTGGTCCAACCCTTTTGGAATGAATATTTGTATATATATGTGTGTCATATTATGTACATAATGATGTTCATGTACAATAAAATATGATTGAACTCAACATTACCGGTACCATTGATCAACTGCTTCGATATAACCAAGACAGTTATTTCCCCTTGCAAGCTATGCTTCCATGAGACTTCTCTTTCCTCCGATTGACCTCTTTGTGATATTTTTTATAATGAAAAATGTGAAAGTAATGTCGCAATTACTAAGTTTTCAATAATTTATCACAATAACGTATAGTGCATCAGAATGCGCTACAATGTTTGATTTCAATATCTATTCAACGCTCGTGTTTGTATCATCACACGCACTACACGTATCGTGATATTGAGTTGGTTCTAAATCCGATTAAACCCATCAATCAACAAATTGACAAGTACCATAGTGTAACCATTTTAAACAAAAGGTTTTTCACAAAAGCATTTTGCTGATTGGAGCAACAAAATGTCATAAACTGTGTAGCAGGGATAAAATGTTAAAAAATTCTATCAACAGTCTCTTTTAATCATTTTTGGCACTTGACATATGATATATCCCCCTGCACTCATTAAAAGTTTCGTATTTATGTACTAATTATACTCCTAGTTATTATTAAATATGCAAAATGAAAGAGATAAAAGAAAACAAACAATACACAAAAAAATCAAAGACACAGTGTAATTACTATTTATTACTGAGGTAAACAGTAAACAGTAAACAGATACAAGTGAAAGATATATTAACTATTATTGCTATAAAACTGCAAATCCGTAAATATGATTTTAACCACTATGGATTGCAAATAATGAAAATAAATAGCAATCAACAATATAAGTAACAGTTCTTCTATTCAAGGGATCATTCACGAGACCACAATGAATACACCGGGGAACATATTCATTTATGGCCAATATGGAACACCATACATTACTTTGAGTCTATGGTAACGCATTTGCGTCAAAATCAACATATTATACATGTATAATTAATGATGTTAACATTAAGAACGTCAGGATTGAAAACAATCACAATTAAAGGAGGTTAGTAATATAAAATTTGCATTTAGATAACCTCTTTAATTTTTGAGTCTTGGCATATATTTAAATGTAATGTCTAGTGTATCGTAAGGCTGTAGAAATACAAATTCTATATCATAACCTCCAAAGAAATCACGTTTTGAAATGCGATCAAATGTCAGTACACCATTCAGTTCTAAATAATATCATGTTTTATGTATTAGTTAACTGTCTTTTCCGTTTAGTTGTCATTAAATGTCTTTATGGCGTATGTGTGCCTCCATATATCCGTTACATCACCCTCGATATCAAAGACAGCTCTACAGAACGGGGTAGGGATCAAACGTGTCTCGGCTAGCCTGAAACAGTGCAATTACAAATTATCATATATGGTACAAATTATACCGAACACCACAAACACTAGTTTTTTTCTGAATGCCTGTTGCGTCTTGGTGTTCTGTGTGCGTGTGTGTTTTTATACGGGTATTTTTGTCATGGTGCCCTTAAACTTGACATGTCTACATTGTTTACGACATTCTTTCTTTGAACATCTCTTCGATTTGTATTATCGTTATGCTTTTAAATGATATTTAAAAAGGAAAGATCACAACATGCTATTATAAAATGTTAAATGAAAAGTTTAGATGTTTTATCATAAAATCTAATAATATTATAAGCAAAACGATTAAAAAGTCATGCGGCTTTTAGTCATAGTATTCTTTAAAAACAATGTGTATAAGATGACACACATACGTTGTTTGTTCCGTGTTTACGACTCGTTGGACATCATGACGGTCTTCTTGCGGATCTGAAAAGTAGAATATATAATGTATATAATGATATTAAAATTACTCATTCAAACAAATAATACCAATAAATAATAATAATTGTAACAACTAGACTCATCAAGTCTGTCAAACTCATAGACGGAAGACAATGCAAGACACAATCATATCTTTTGCAATAAACTATAATATTACCGGAAACCCTTAAAGTCACTAAACTTACCGATGTGCTGGAGACGCTGGATACGGCGCTTGTCGACATTGCCCGATTGTGGAGGCGAACCTTCTGCAGATTGTTCTCGGCGGAGTCCGCGCGCTCTTCGGCACTCTCGAGCTCTTCCGTAACCTTTCGGTATTTAGCAAGGTTAATGGCGGCGACTTCCTCCTACAAGGTAAGGTATTTTGCGTGATAACTTGTATTTTATCAAATGAATGTAGTTTTCTGAAAACAAGACCAGTATTAATAATTTTATATCTAACGTATAATACAATAAGAACGAATGGACAACTATTGACACAGAAACATAAGACTAACTTTTGGAAAAGCAAACATTAAAATTGATAACTAATTTTATCAACCTAATATACTTGTATAACTGTGAGTAGGTAAACAAACACATTTTTAAACCAATATACTCACGGCTTCCTCGGCCACACGCTTGTAGGTCTTGATCTTAGCCTGCAGTTTGTCAATGAGCTCCTGGAGACGCTCAGAGTTCTTGTGGTCCTCATCGACCTGGAAGGCGAGCTCCTTCAGACGGCGGTCAGCCTTGCGGGCGTTCTTCTGTGTCTCAGCGTGGCGGCGCTGCTCATTGTCAAGCTCGGCTTCGAGCTCGGAGACTCTAGACTCCAGCTTGGCGAGTTGAGCCTTGCCTCCCTTCATTGCCTTAGCTTCAGACTCATCAAGACGGAGAGTTGTTTCCTTAAGCTGGATCTCAAGGCTGTGACGAATCTTCTCAATCTGAGAAGAGTGGTCCTTCTCAGCGCGAAGCTCATCAACCAGGCGGTTGGTATCCAGAGTCATCTTCTTGCAAGCCTCATCCGCGCGGCGTACTTCTGCGCTCATTTCCTCCAGATCGGCGTTCATGGCGCTGATATCAGCCTCTACACGCCTCTTGGCGCTGCCCAGAGACTGAACCTGTGATGCCAGCTCGTTGACGCGATCGCTTGTCTCGACAAGTTCGTTCTCAGCTGCCTTGCGGGCGCGTTCAGCGTTTTCACAAGCGGTGCGGACTTCATCGCATTCAACCTGGATAATGGTGCAGCGACGCTCAGCGATTTGAGCAGTCTCCATGGCTTCGGTGACCTTTCGGCGCTCATCATCAATGAGAGCCTGGAACTCACGAAGTTGATCCTGGAAGCGCTTGGCGTTCTTTTCAACCTCAGCTCTAGTACGGTTAGAGACGTCGAGAGCACTTTCCAGCTCGTTGATGTCCGACTCGAGCTTCTTGCGGACACGGAGAGCCTCGGACTTGGCCTTGATCTCTGCATCCAAAGATGCCTGCATGGATTCAAGCTGGCGAGCGTTGTTGCGTCTGTTAAGTAATGAAAACAAATAGTCAAAATATTGCGAATTCGATTCAATGTTATACGTCATACATTTACATTGTACCTATGCATATGTAAACGTGAATGCATGTTTAATTTTACTCAATTACTGACATGGGTTCAGGATTTATTTTAATCTAGTGGTACTTTTTCTTCTTTTGGTTAGGAAGGTTTAGGGGCACTGTTTACCTGGTGTTCTCGAACTCTTCTTCCTTCTCGGCGATGCGGCGGTCAATCTCAGACCGGATGCCCTGGATCTCCATCTGCGCACGTGCAACCTTGGCCTCTTCCTGCTCCAGCGTGGACTCAGCCTCCTCCAGAGCGGCCTGGAGTTCCTGTTTCTCCATCTCCAGACGGCGGCGGATCTTCTCCACCTCGGCGACGGAGCGGGAGCCATCGGACAGCTGATCAGACAGGTCGTGGATTTCAGCTGAAACGTAAGAGGTAAATGTTTGATTATAGCATGTTGTTTATTTGCTTATGTTATTTTACAAATTAATGAAATTATACTTTTGAAGAAGAATTTGATCGGTGCTTAATTACACAGTACAGTGTATGTGAGTATTTGCCAAGAATACATTTAATTTGTTTGTTAACACGGTTATTTAAAAAAAATCATATCTGACAAAATCAAAAACGTTAGGGTAAACTACTTTATTCTTATAAATAAATTCAATGCGATTAAAAAAGACAATGTACCGGACAGGTTGCCGTTCTCGCGTCTCAGTGAGTCGACGGTAGAGTTCAGCTCCTCGTATGAGTTCTTTACGCGGAACAGCTCGGCGGAATATGAGCGGGATTCCTTCTGGGAGTTCTCCAGCTCGACCTTGAGACTGTTGACCTTGAGTTGCCAGTCAGCAATCACCTAGAATTAAATGTTAAATAAATATATTCATATGAATTATATGAATTTAATACATGTTCGTTAGATATCTCTTGCAGTTTTTTGACGGCATTTAATATTGTGATGACAATGGTCCACCATTCACTCATCCCAAACAATTGATTGATTGTTGGGACAAGATTTGATAACATACCCAAGGACTTCGTACTACGAAAATGATATGGACAATACATAGTAAAATAAATGAGGGAAATATTATTTCGATAATACAATGTTAAAAATGAAAGACACAAAATATGATATGTATATATTGAAATAAACACAAACTAATGATTATCATAAGGAAGCTTACCTTGTCGAAGCCCTTGTTGCGCTTCTCGAGGGCATTGACGTTGGCGTTGGCGCGGTCGGCACTGACTACAGCGTCTTCAAGCTCCATCTAGACAAAGTCATTATATACCATTTAAATGTTTTTCTTTCAGACATTGCGTTGATGTGAAACAGATATCAAAGCGTCCTTAAGTTTCATATGACAATAGTGAATATCAAATGGTTTTCTGTTTAATGTTCATTCATGCGAAATATGGGGACATATCACTGACTATAGCGTCATTGAAATGATACTTCTACTTTTTAATTTCAATTAACCTGAGAAAATGGCTAAATTCCTAAGGAATCACAAGTTGTATGGGAAATTAGCAGCCTATGTTAAGTTGAAACAATGTATCTTTGTATTCTATAGAGTGAAGATGTTACAAACCTGAAGGCGGTTCTTTGCCTTCTCCAGCTGTCCGACTTTGCTATTGGCGGCTTCCAGGGCAGCCTCCATCTCAGATACCTTGACAGACAGCTTGCGGCGGATCTGAAATGAAACAGGTCAATATCACACATGTAGCAAGAGGTTTTAAATTATTAATTTTATGTTCAACTAAACTGGTTATATCCACTTCTGTTATTTTGCTGATCTGTTAATCTTCAAATGTAATCTCATTTCAGATACACTGTTTTATAATGTAATATTTGCAATAAACATATATGTATGTTTTTTGCAATAAATGTTTTGGGTTGAATAATAGCAATATATATGTACATGTATATACATTTGAATTGTTGAATGGCTTAAAATCTTTTGAAAGTATCATGACATTAATGACTTAAAAGATCTTCCTATTTGATCAAAATGCAAAAAATATGAAGAAGAGAAGAGGATTCTGTCAATTAAGAAAAATCTTCTAAACATACAAAATAAAACCAATATATACAAACGTGATGATTATTATTATCAAAAGTCAATAGAACAATAAACCCTAGACGATTAGGCATCCCATAAAGCCCTTTTTAAAAAGAAGTCAAAGAATCCTCGGGGCACTACCCACCTCCTCAAGCTCATCAGCCTTAGCGAGACCCTCGGACTCGTACTTGGCCCGCCATTGCTGTGCCTCGGCGTTTGCGCGGGACAGCTGCCTCTGCATGTCCGCCTTGGCGTCCTGTTCCTCCTCCAGCTGTTCACGGAGTGCGTCCAGGTCGGCCATCAGGTTACGGAGATCGTTGGCGGCCTTCTGGCGAGCCTGCATACAGATAACGTGAACTATGTTTAACGACGAGATATAACGTGGTAAGATAGAGACGAACGTCAGTGTCGGCCATTAGGTTATGGAACTAACCTGCTTTATAATTAACAAAGAAATCATATTAAGAAAGCGTCCCGTGCATCTGGAAGTGTCAACGGAAAGTGTAAGTAGGCATCTGTATGCGTGTTTATTCGGCATAAAGACGGACATGTATGCGCATGTATGCAGAAACTAATGACTGTATGACATGTTTCTTCCACTTACCCTGGTCTCATCCTCGAGGGCACGTCTGGCCTCGTCCAGCTGAGAGGCGAGGTTGGCGCGGTCACGGGTGACCTGCTGAACGCGCTCCTCTGCATCCTCAAGGTTGCGAGACAGCTCGGCGTTCTCGGCCTGAAAGTAAGTAAAATCATACGATATATTGGTGGTTTTACGGTGTAACTGTGTTTGTTTATTGGCTTAAAAAGACAAATCTGCTTTAATTTACACTAAAAAGTAGGGTGACCTCCTTTTGGTTCGCAGTATATGTACTGCGTTCTATGACTGTGCAAGTCGTAATCGATTATGATATTTATTTGTTGTTGGGACAGTGTTATGGTGGTTTGAAAGTAAGTTTATGCGCGTGTAAATGTCTATCATGAAATTTATCAATTTTGCATTGCTTCTGTATGTGTTTAAATACACAAACAGTTGCTCGTTAAAAAACCTATTTGTAGCCAAATTAGATTTTTGTTAAAGATGCTAGATCTGTATCTTTTAGGTCAGAATTGTTACATCTTACATTTAAACCATATTTAAGCAACGAAACCTAATCCCGTAAATATGAGAAACTGCCAAATATAGTTGTTCATGCATGTAAAATATTACAGAAAAAATGTATTTGTTGAAAATGTCTGACCCGCAAATGTGGCTTTGTTGGTTTACGTTTCGACCCATTGCGTCGAAACAGTTAAATGGCTTGACTACAATCGATATTCTCAGTTGACTCGGTGGTGCAGTGGTAACGCATCCGCTTTGGGTGCAAGAGGTTCCGGGTTCAATCCCCGGCTCCGGCAAGGGTTTTTATGTTTGATTTTTTGTATTGTTGTTGTTGTGTTTTTACTTTTTTGTCTAAAACACATTATTTATCGCAAAATATTGCAATTCCTTTTACAATATTAATTTATTTAGTATACTCAACGTATTGCAAGATTTGCGACCGATTATAAGGGTAAAAAGATACAGACCTAGCATCTTTAATAAAGGTAAAAACATTGAAGTCGTTCTTGTAATTGTTACCGTCATTAAGTGTGTAGTTATACTAAATTTCTTTGTGAAAGTGAGGTTCACGGTCATTGGTAATATACAAGAAGTTGGTTCTTAGCTGTCGTTGGATTAATTATAATATACTGATATATGACCTTATGTGTCTTGAAAAGCAGGAAAATCAAATCATAACAGTCACACAAACTAACATACCTGGAGACGGTTCTTGGCGGAAGTGAGGTCCTGGATGGTGCGCATGCTCTCTTCCAGTTGGGAGTTTAGGTCAGAAATCTGAGCCTCGACCTGCTTCGACATCTTCTCGGACATACCCTAGGATGATGAATACAATATTTTACTGTCACTCATTTCGAGCCAACCATAGAAATTGACTCTCATAATTCTTTAAAGAAATAATGTGTGAAATCCATTGTTTTGGCTAATTAATGGTTAATTAGATACTAATTTTATGTTTTATTACTAAAGAATGGTACTTCTGGGGTAACATAACAATATTTCATTTTATTAACATTGCTAGTTTTGAACATGTCAAAATCACTATTATTTTGCTGCTTTGGGGATTTAGCTTTGTATCTTATCCTGAACTACGGTACAATAATGCTTAACTACGTTACAATCACCAGACAGGACAATAAGGAGTATCAGATTTTTCCTGTACAGACAAGACACTAGAGTTCACATCCAGACTTATTAACATTTAAATCATTATAGTGGACTCTAAAATTAAAATTAAATAATTTTGCCACATTCATCTTAATCCCTAATTACACAACAGTTTTATAACAAAATAACTTAAACAATACGAAACGAGATTTCAGTTTAACAAATCACCACATACAATCATTGTTATTGTTTTACTAATAATTCAATACAGTGTACTACACATATAATTCTTTATACTTACGCCCTTCTTGGATGCGTTGACGACCTGGTCCTGGAGATCGGCAATCTCGTTCTTCAGTTGAGCCTTCTCCTTCTCCACCCTGAATGAAATAAAGCAAGGTTTTATATTTGTGTGATTGATTTGTCGTGATTGCTTTCACACTGTTTTCAACAATAACCGTGTCAAATCAAGCCTGTTGGACTAACTAGTAGAAAACATAATTAACGCGTTTTTACATTTAAATTCTAAAATTATGCTATCGTTTACGAAATACAAATGAACGATTTTATATTATATAAATACAATATATATTTGATCGAATACTGCAGCTCCACTAGGTCTACTTACTTGCCCTTGACCTTCTGCAGCTGGTCGATCTGGTCAGCCATCTCATTAGCAGCGTCCTGTGCCTTCTTGCGGAGGGCAGCAATCTGACCCTCGCTGTTCAAGGCCGCCTCCTCAAGGTCGCGGCGGAGTTTCTGCACTTCAGCCTCACGTTTCTTGTTGAGCTCGACCTGAGCGGCGGTCTGGCCTCCCTGTTCGTCAAGAGCCTCAGCAAGCTCGTCCAACTCGCGAGTGAGCTCGTTACGCTGCTTCTCGATCTGAAATATATCCACCATACAATAGAATACGATTTAGCATTAAGACTGGCTGCGATATAACACGTCTTGATGATATGTTAAGCAGTAAATTGACGTTTAAACTAATAATAATATAATACTTATAGTATTTTTCCATGTTATATCATAACTACACATTGATAATTTACATATTTGTTTCATATAATGATGTACACAGCTTGTTATAAACGTCATGCCAAACTTCAAAAGTAAACACTAGACTTATCGGTCCCTGACGCCTGATACATGATAGATACCACATTTACTACAACTTTAAAGCAGCTAACCTCCAGAATATACTAGAAAATCATTAGTTACAAATATTTTAAAATATCTCTTTAAACATATATATAATAGTTGTTAGAAAACAGACAATTCGCTTTTCTGCCATCGGGATGTTCCTACTATACATAACGGCTACTGCGTTAGTAACGCAGTAGATTGTGCAAAGAAAAACGATGTTTTACCAACTGTTTTGTCAACTGAATTAGGGGTCAGTAATAATAGATTTCTCCACTAAAAATAACTTGACCAATGTTTACCGTTAATTTTAATATTTTTTGAGCACCTGGAGGACAGCTGCTTTAATACTAAACTAACAAAATGTGCTCCTGTTTGCAAAACTAAACTGATGAAAGGAAAAACTCTCAGGAAGCATAGTCTGCAGGAGAAAAAAGCAGCCTCGGTTTTATTGAAGCTGTTCATCAGTGGTAATGCAAGAAGCCACACCACTGACACCCCCTAGCGCATGAGATAAGTTACTACTCACCTTGCTCCTGTTGGCACGCTCGTTCTCAAGCTCCTCCTCGAGCTCCTCAATGCGGGCCTGGAGTTCGCGGATCTTGCGCTGCAGCTGTGCAACCAGGCTCTGTTCATCTTCAAGCTTTGACTGCAGAGCCTTCATATCAGTCTCCTTCCTGAAGACGTAGCAAAATACAGTAAAGTCTGCTTATAAGGAACTTCTGATTATAAGAAACTGATTTTCATTCCCCAATCTTAGCAAAGAACTAGTTTACTATGCATTTATAAGAAACTCCGGTTATAGGAACATATTTTCCCCAATGAATACCTTTAAAGCGAATTTTACTTATATGATATATTCTTATGTTCTCGTTGTTTCTATTTGGTTCAAATTCAAATTTCGTCTTTTATTCCGAAATAGGTGATTGGTGTATACATAACCTCAATGCATGTATTTATCGCAATTTAGGTAAATACATTTATGTTTACTAGTAAACGCTATATTTCGTATATGTAACGTTGTTCAACTACTAGTAACTCATTACTGATCATGTAAATAGAAATGCTTGCTAATAATAAGTCATATTCACTCACTTTCTGATGTTAGCCTCCAGTTCGGCCTTGTTTCGCTCCAACTCCTCCACGTTGTCCTGGGAGGCACGCAGATCGCCTTCCAGCTTCTTTTTGGCCTTCTCTACATCTGCGCGGACCTTTCGCTCACGCTCGAGGTTGTCTTCCATCTTAAAAAAGTTTTAAATTTCGAGGTTTCAAAACGGAAACTGGCAATGTCCTTATTACGTTATATCTTTGAACTCTAAAACAGTACCGTAATATCACGGTTGGCGGTAGTTAGAGAGAAATATGATACTGATAGCTGGTTATGATGGTTAAGTTTGTTAGAATATTATTTCATAACAATAACGAGTCAAAGGTTCGAAGTATTCTATTAGAATTATTTATGCTACAAAAATTCAAATTATTATACTTGTTACATTTTCGCCTAAAACACTAGTGGGCTTTTGAAGCACATAATACTCGTCTAATCCCTAATTTATTACGAACCTCATCAAGAGCACCTTCCAGCTTCTGCTTCAGCTTGTTCAGGTTGTTAACCTTGTCCTCTTCAGCCTTGAGAGAATCTTGTGTCTTCCTGACCGTATCCTCGAGGTTCTTCTTGTCCTTATTCAGTTTACCGATCTGTTCATCCTGCATCGCCATCTCGCCCTGGAGAGTCTTGATCTGACCATCCTTCATCTGCTTGTCATTTTCGGCCTTCTTCAGCGAATCCTCAAGGCTTTCAATATTAGCCTGAAGGTTTGCGGCCTTCTCTTCCAATCTGGCTTTGAATCCAGCCAAATCAGCATTGGCAGCCTCCATGTCGGCGATCGATTGCTCCATATCCTTGATTCGCTCTTCATACTCAAACTTCTGGCTTGTCAAGCTCTCGATCTTTTCCTCCATTTCATTGAGTGTGTCTCCCTCAGCAGCCATCTGCAGAGACATGTTTTCCTTTTCTCTGGCAAGCATGACACAGCGCTCCTCAAGCTCTTTCTTTATCTTCTCACACTTTTCCAGCTCCTCCTTTGTCTTCTTAAATTCCTCCTCCATTTTCTTGATCTCATCTTCGGCACGAGCGGCGCTAAGAAGAGGCTTGACCTTGACGTACAGTTTCCACCACTGCCAGTTCCTCATGGCCATCCACTTACGGATGTTCCTCTGGATTCTCTCCAGAGCGGTCCTGAAATCAGTAAGAAAAGTTTACTGAGAAACTAAAAGGGCAATCGCAGATGGGCCTTTGATATGTCCACAATACGACAATCTATTTACCCGTACAATTTCATTTCAAACCTCAAGGCCATGACCATTATAACCACAATCA
>Ga0224511_10002587_pt1 | contig 12335 bp, 6 predicted proteins | sample SF_May12_sed_USG_2_FD_169988 | JGI IMG/M metagenome (GOLD analysis project Ga0224511, IMG submission 169988) | Sediment microbial communities from San Francisco Bay, California, United States - SF_May12_sed_USGS_8_1 | ecosystem: Environmental > Aquatic > Marine > Sediment | place: USA... | reverse complement strand
GATTGAGTGGATTGAGTGGGTTGAGTGGATTGAGTGGGTTGAGTGGATTGAGTGGGTTGAGTGGGTTGAGTGGATTGAGTGGATTGAGTGGGTTGAGTGGATTGAGTGGGTTGAGTGGATTGAGTGGGTTGAGTGGATTGAGTGGGTTGAGTGGATTGAGTGGATTGAGTGGGTTGAGTGGGTTGAGTGGGTTGAGTGGGTTGAGTGGGTTGAGTGGGTTGAGTGGGTTGAGTGGGTTGAGTGGATTGAGTGGGTTGAGTGGATTGAGTGGGTTGAGTGGATTGAGTGGATTGAGTGGATTGAGTGGGTTGAGTGGATTGAGTGGGTTGAGTGGTTTGAGTGGGTTGAGTGGGTTGAGTGGGTTGAGTGGGTTGAGTGGTTTGAGTGGGTTGAGTGGGTTGAGTGGATTGAGTGGGTTGAGTGGTTTGAGTGGGTTGAGTGGGTTGAGTGGATTGAGTGGATTGAGTTGGTTGAGTGGATTGAGTGGGTTGAGTGGATTGAGTGGGTTGAGTGGGTTGTTAATTATCTATAACTGAGGACTCTTGAGAGTAAGACCCCTTTGTAACGCCTCTAGCAAAAAAATTCTCAAAGTGGTGAGAAATAGTTATAGAATGAATGGCAAACCCTTGGTATATCAAAAAGAGGCCATAGAATAAGATAAGACCATTTTGTTTTCATGGATGGCATCGCCAAGCCAATCATTGGCCCAATGGCTTGTTTTTCGCTGTAGAGTCTGTACTCTTTGGGCGGACATTCTCTATGTAACATCGTGATCCGAATCCGATGAGGGAGAAAGCACAGTGCGACATACAAACTCGGAACAGAACCCTGGTCACCTGGCCCAAAGCCAAATGCGATACCCGCCGTTTCTCTGCTACTTACCCTATGGATGCCTGAGCTTTATTTTCCTTTATGTTTTAGGGGACAGTTGCTGGGGCCTTGCTTATCACGCCTCCGGGCTCTAAGTTATTCCAAAAGGAGACAGACTCATCAGTCACCGAAAGCACAGCGCTTCCGACCCCAGAAAGGAGAGCTTCTCACCATGGATTGGAAATTCCGAAAGCTTCTGAAACATTCCGCTCTGTGCCGATATTATCAACAAAACGATCATCCAGTACCCTTCTTCTGGAGTGTAACCTTGAACCTGGACAGCAGGCAGTAGTAGTGAATGATAATGGAGGTTGCTGTCACCGCTCATGTCCCAACTGTTCAAGTCGCCATTGGAGTCTTGGGCCATATCTATTTCTGGGCTTCATCTTTGGGTCTCTGATGACAACTTTTTTTACTCTTTCCCCGGAGTACATGATACGAAGAGGACATCTGTCTAAAGTGGAGATTAACAAGGTGTTTCTGACTGCAGGCATTTTTGGCCTTGCAGGGAGAGTTTGTGCATCGGTCACTGGTAAGAATCTGCTTCTTTTGTATCCTGGCCAGTGTCAGGGGTATGCGGAAGTTGGCCGACTAAATCTTATGATTCAGTGTTTCTTAGGGTGTGTCTTTAGGAGACTCTTGGGTCATTTAACATCAGGATCTAAAACCAATGAGGATATTATCAAAAACAGAAACTTTTTGCGTCAACTGAAAATCGAAACAGGGAGCCCCAGCCCGAGGCCCAGTACACTATTCACTAAGTCATCATTCCTCCCACAGTACAGAATGGCATTCCATCACATCACGGGTCATTCAAATGTTGCAGGACGGATTACCACATGCTTCCCATCAGTAAATGTGCAGTCATTGTAGTGATAATCGGGAATGGTTTTGGCGACTCTATGCAAAGATGTTGACGATTCACAGTCACACCTATAGGCATTCATATTACTACTAGCAGACATATACTATTATAGCAATGTTCCTGTATCATTCGAAAAATCATCCTCACTTATAACTATTGATATGAATATATGGATCAGTGATCGCGAATATCAAGAACAAACAAACTGATTCGCTTGTGACCGCACAAATAAAAGCCAACTACCCGGGAACCGCTACTATTATATCACGGGTGGTCTTTTTTATGTTAAAGAGCAAACAACTCCGCATTAGCATTCATTCAATTGATTGAGTTGTTTCCGGCTTGAGTCCAATGGAACTGTTTCATATTTTGATGACAGAAGTTCTTCACAAGACTGTCTGTGGAGTCAGCCTTGCACTGCGGACTGATTACAGATCCATTATTCATATCAATGCATATAACTAACCTCATCTAGTAACATCAAATGGGGCTGAAGATAACGTAGAAGATAAGATTATCTTGGTTTATATGAATGGAATCGCTGTAGGCTTGTTTCAGGGTGATCCATGGTTTGACCCATATGTCACCCCACCCTAATAATCAAAGGCACAGGACAACCCCTGAAATTATAAAATGAGGTAAAGATTTGTGGACAGGAGTGACATTTATTTAAAACGGTGATTTTTGTTAAATACCAGGCCTTCCTTGTTTAACGCTTTGCTAGGACCTGATAACACGGATCGTTTTCTTTGCAGCCCAGTTTGTTAGCTACAACACTTTTTTGGTCAGCCTGGTGGGAGTTGGGCTGGTAGCAGTATCTTTCTGCAGTCTGCCACTAGTGTACACTACAGAACTGTAAGAAACTAATACCTGATTATTAGTCCAACTAGCGAGTAGGGACCCTGCACATATTTTAAAGCAAGTGTTCAAAGTAAATTTGCCACCATGCACCAAATTTAAAAGGTTTGCCAATTATTTTATACGCAAGAGGCAAAACGGCGACTGGAGTGTTTCAATGGTTCTCCTGGCAAACCATTGGTTGGTTTTTCCATTTAGATCCATTTACCGCAGTTTAACGATTGCAAATAATAATGGGATCTTAGTTCATGTAGCATGCTTTCTACAATTCTGGTGTAGGAGAGTAGAATCCATTATCAGGTAGCAGAGGCTGTCGTGACTCTAGTGGCAAAACGGTGCCAGTGTTTGGCGTTTACTTTACATGCCGTTTGGTTTGGAAGCAAACATTTTCCACTATGCCGCCGCCACCAACAAATAATACTACTAATATGTTTATGGTGGCCATTCATTGTGTGCTTCAGGGACAAAACACCTCAGCAGCATTAGGCTGCCCCACTGGTTTTGTCCTGCCATACTGCCTCCATGCTGTCTCTATGATACTTTCATACTGCTTTCAACCTGCCTCCATGTTGATGCCTCTATGCTGCTGCCTGAGCAGACTGCTCCAATATCCCTCACAAGTTTACAATGATTTTATTTCTTCCCAGATTTATGATAGTTTGCTCCCTGGCCTATGTCGGATTTGGACAATTGGCTTGTCTCGCTTCATCTACAGCTATTCAGTTGTACGGAGCAGAGCATGCAGGGCGATATGTTGGCCTACACTACTCTGTATACGCCGTAGGGGGAATCTTCGCCCCTCCATTTGCAGGTTAGTTTAAGCTGCCTTGGTGGAGATTTTTCATAGTTGCAAACTATTTCTCACTTATAATCGGGAATCGTAAGGCTAAAAAGCTTGATAATCTAGCCCTGGAAGCATAAGGACACCTCCCCCTCCAACAAAACAACTGAACGATATGCCTTGAGAGCCGGGCACATCGATGTCAAGATATGTCATAGTTGAAGTATTAGCGATTAGTTTTGTAGTTGGTTGTGGCACTTGTGAAATATTTGTACATTACGGCTGGGCTGAGCAATAACTTTATTTGGTTTCACGCATTTGAGGTAGATGGCCCCATTGACCAATGGGAATAGCACTTGGTCAACGCCCAGGGGCAAATCTTCGTCCATATATACTGCCCATTCACAAAAATGCTGTGTACTATGTATTGCTTCTTTGTGCCAATTATTTGAATGGGAGGCAGTTGTTTGGATTTCAAACCTTCGGCTGGTCCGATAGGCTGATTCATCACGCACTTATCAGACAGTTCAAATGTGCACAATCCATACGTAAGAAAATAGAGATTCGTTCGCGCATAGTTTGTAGTGAAAAATGAACCGTTTGATCCACAGTTTAGAGTTTCATAAAACATCTTACAGGGTGTATCAATTGCTTTTGTATTTATGCTGTCAACTGCGTAATGCCAGCCTCTTGCTTTCTGTCGGCCACATTGTAGTGTTCAATTGAGCGGTGCATTTTGGAATTGCTCAGGGAGCAATATGGCAGCCCCAGTAGGGAGGATCGCTGAGTCCAATAGTATCATTGAGTCACGTGACTTACACACGATCTAGGTTTTAAAATTTATCTATGGTTAGCCCCCTTCATTTCATGATTTTCAATCCTGTTGGGGACCAAGACAGTATCCAGTTTTTATATGATTGTATGATCTGTTGTAGTTTACATCTCAGAGATATCCGGTAATTTAGCTACCGCTTTCTTCGTCCTGTCAGGAATGGCCGTGCTCACCATAGCATCTTGTCTCCCTGTTTTACTCACCAGATGGAAACCGTGCTGCCTGCGTATCACCTCAGATAAGGAATCTGATAATTTGTGATATGACAACCCCGTTTATATTGTTTTTAAGGAACCATTTCAATGTTGGTCTTGATTTCAGAGTTTATTTTTGGTTGTCTTTGTTTGTTTATGCCACCTGTCTTTCTATAACCATTAGTATTGGTGATATATGACAGCGGTTATATGAGGCTGAAAGGAGTTTTGGCCCCATGAATGTAGAACTCCAAACTGTGTGCTAACATGGACACAGCAATATTGTTTTGTGCTTTGGATTCTCATCGATTTCATTCCATCGTTTCAATAAACTTCTGAAAAAAACATAAAAACTTGTGATATTTTAACATTCATTACAGAACCCACCTAGTATTAATGATGTCTTTGCATGAAACTGACAGTATACCTTTATGGCATTATCTTTATTGACCATTGCCCTTCCGTAAAAACACTAAGCCACAATTCTTTCTGGTCAGGCACTTTGGGCTGTTTTGTTCCGACCAAATACTTGAACAGCATAGTTTTAATAGCATAAATTATGCTGATTTGTTTTAACCCAGAGCAACGCAAGTTGTAAATTGCCAACTTTCCTACATGAACTGTTGAGTTCATGGAGTTATCCTCTCCTAAGAATATCCTTCCATAAGGGGAGGATAACTCTATAATTGAGTTTTATCAAGAAGGCAGTGAATTATTTCCCTATGGGTTGGGGAGATATTTAGTTGTCTGGAGATGTCTAATGGTGTAAAGTGAATAGTGACCTGGAACACCAATCAGTTGGTAGGTAGATTATCCCAATCTAACATCCCAGCTAATTAATGAGTAATTCAGCTATTAATAGCATAATCAGCTGGTATAAAACATCTGTATAATTAAGCAGCACCACTATTAAAGAAGAACTGCAGTTCAACCACATTGGGAAAAATCAAAATGACTAGAAGTGCATTTTCACTGTTTTAGTGTCTATGGTACGCATGCTTATATGTTCTTTGCAGGCTTATTAGTAATGGTAAAATATCCTATGATGTTAGGAGTCGTGGTGTTGCTTTCTGGTTAACGAGGGGACTTTTCCTAAGCCTGGTAGCGAGTTTGCATTTGGACACTTTTACTGTCACCACTATTTAGTTTTATGGGATTTGAACCCGTGAATCATCACTCAAAAATTGTATATTTCATCAGCTAAGCCATGGTTGTTTCCTTGAAGAAAATTTACAGCTCAGACAAAAACCCCTCATTAAGAGCAGGTTCTTCATGTTATTTTATTTTAGTGATTTTTACCCTGTGTCTGCAGCAGTCGGCTGATTTTCCCCTCTGGTTACAGCCATCATGGAAGGCATATAAAAATGGACTCGTGTCTTATTGAAATTGGTTGAAACCTTCACTCAATTCGAGTCATTGTATAGATAAGTGACCTATTTCGGTCAAATATTTAGAACGACAGTTCGGGTGACACACTATGTAACCAGCTTGGGTGATACCCTATGTAACCAATCCGGATGGCGCACTATGGCTGAGTACAAATGAAATTTAAGTATGTCATGCGCTCAGATCAGATATGACAGGATCAAGATTTGTATTATTGAGATGGGATGAATATAAATCGCAGGTCAAAACAAGGACAGTTAAAACTGTTGACTGTTGAAAACTGTTGAAAATGTAGAACAACTCCATATTTCACACGGATGAGTTTAGATATCATTTCACAACAAACCCTTCATCACCCGGCTATTTGGATAAACAGCGTCTGGGTTTTACAGCTCAGTGTGTGTACTTTTACATGCACGTGTTTTCTTCAGTAGCTGTTTCATTTGTGGTCCAGTTTGATTTGTTTGACCATTAAACACTCTGTTAATGGTTGTTGAACATCATTTATAGGGGTAGGAGTATTCCCTAATGTCCACCAGTTAGTATAGTAAGCCGTGTGCGTGTGCGTGGGTATTACAGCTTTGATTCATGGCCGATTGAGCTCCAGGCATTTAAGCGTGGAGGATATTGACCCTCGTGCTCAGTCTAGTGAAAACCATCAACGCGTGAGGTTGTGTTTTTCAAGCGCGGATCTTGTTATACTTTAGTGTCTCTATTATACTCTCTATTATACTAAACTTTTCTTATGAATGGTGTTATTTATAACAACAAAGCAGCCATCAGTGAGTATGCTGTGGTCGATTGGTTTACTGACTACTATCAATGCCTCTAGAATTATTTCACCACTATTCTTCATTCACTTTTTGTCCACCACCTCTCAATGATTTCATTTTGCTTGTAGGCACCTGTGAAATCATGAGTTTATGAAAGAGAAGAGAATCGTCCTAAAATGCTCATCCACGCTGTGTTAACTGTTATTCTCATGAGTCTTCTGCAGTCTCTACAGAGTAAACCTATCTGTGATGAATCATTAGAACCTGAAAGCAGAGCCAGGATAAATACGAGATTAATAAACCAAACTGAACCTCAGCAGTATAATGGATATGTAACGAAAGCGGGTGATGACATTACGATAGTATGTCCCAACTCGGATAGTGACTCACTTCAATTCATTCGACAGAATGGTGAATTGTCACCTTTGAACGTTACCTGTAATAATAGCAATATCAATAGTAGTTGTATTAGCAGTACTATGGCTTTTAGTTTTCTGGTGACTTCGCTTTTTGCTGTGACAGAGGAATATACAGGAACATATATATGTTCACATGCCGAGTGTGAGGAGTACCTGCTTTTAACTATCATTGGTAAGTGAATTCAAGGAGCGCCTGCTTCTTACTGTCATTGGTAAATATCTTGTGTATGATCACGGTCACGAACTTGGTCATGTACAGATTTGTGATGGTGACGTTTATCACGAGATTCACGAGCCTTATACGCGCATTACACAAAGTCTTAACAGGCTTTTGGTTGTAGCTTGTTATCTGCATTTATTTTCAAAGATATCCCAAGAGAAACATTGTCCATTTTACATCAGACCGGGGCTTGGATATAGATTCTAGTAGTAGGTGTTATGAATCTACTGTTTTCTTCAACACATGGGACATACCTAGTCCTGTTCAAGACTGACAACATCACATTATGGTCTGAATCATTTAGGGCCTGTAATGGCACTATACCAATATCCAAGGACTGTGCTGGTTAGGTCCAAGTTTCCGGGTGACACAGGTCAAATTCAGACTATAGAGTAGCGGTCTAGTCTAGAGTATTATAGTCTACATATGGCCACTGTAGAGTAGCGGTCTAGTCTAGAGTATTATAGTCTACATATGGCCACTGTAGAGTAGCGGTCTAGTCTAGAGTATTATAGTCTACATATGGCCACTGTAGTGAACAAGGTAAAGGTTATCCCATAGTCATTAATAGCCGTTGAGGAAGTGGTTGTTGAATAGGCAACTTATACTAGCATTGGTGTATCTAAGGTGGGGCTCCACTCCTCCTCCTCACCGTCGTCACCTTCCCCCAGCTCTAAAGAGAGTGGGGTATCCATTTACGGCTGGGTGAATAGAGAGATTTATTGAAGGAGCCCGTGGTTGTGAGCGTGGTTTATGATAATGTTTTGAACTTGAGACCTTCAGCACCAGTGGTGATGGCTCTAACCACTCAGCACAGTGCCACCGTACTACTACGGATCGCAGCATCGCATATGATCATAAGCAGAGACACGAATGTGACCATTACTAGTATCTGCTGACCTTGTCATACTTGTCATGTCCTCGGAACTTAGATCCTGCCATAGAACACGCTCTTTATGCAGGGTACAGTATTAGGGTTAATCGCCACTCAATGAAGCATGCTCGCGTCTTTCGGATGAGGGATGGCTTTTCCGTTTCAGACATGGATACTAAACCCAGCTTTTGGTGCACCTCATCTGAATATAATAATATACACTGTGAAGCGTCGATAAGCTCAAATATTCAGTCCTCCCAATGGGCAACCACGATAGAGTCAGGGTGAGTACTAAGTCATTGTCTTCCACTCTCACTTCTTGTTCGAACTATATACTGAATCATTCAGATGCGTGTGAGAGAAGAATAGCCTTTGGCCCTTGCATGCGACTCAAGGCTGTCTCAGACTTTTAAACACTGAGTCAAGTTTGTCTTCGAAGAATCAGATTATACTGCAGCACGTGGGCTGGAAGATTTCAGGACATGCCAGTTTAGTCCGTTCCAACTCATCTATTCATATTTAACAGGCTAGCCAAATCTTGACATGGTATGGCATCATTGTAACACCCGATTTCAGCTTTTCATACATGCATAATGGGACTAAAACAGTGTCTGACAGCTGTTCAGCATTTTGAAATGCCAGAATTCGATTGAACCACGCTTTCACATTAGATTCCCTTATGGATGACTGCTGCGTGCCATTTTTAACCTCATTGATACATAAAGAATGCCATGAACCCCATTGAATAATTGAGAAGTTTGGAACAAAAGCCTGTCTTCAGGATGATTGCGCCCAGATAAAAATCATCTATTGTTTTACTAAATGTAGCTGTGCATACCTGTTTAGCTTGTAATTGTATGTTGAATGTGACAAGTTGATTAACGTTACTAGCTAGAACCGCAATGAGACTCAAGGTTTTATTCACTCATTTATCAATGCCACGGTTCCATGCGATTACAGGGAGAGAAAGCTGTCGCACCACTGTGACAACAAACCTGGGCTGATAGATTGCTTGGCTAATGAATCAGTGGCTGAACTCAGTGACTTTACGATAACGGCTGTAAGGGAGACCATCCTGGGAAATGTGACAATGAGAGACCATAAAACTCTCAACTACACCATGGGTGAATATTTTTAAAGTTTCATTTCGACTCAACACTTAGCAATTCTATTTAATGGGCCTTCTAGGCCTGAGGCTTGTTAGAGCGATAAGCCAGGAGCTCATACTCACGATGGTGGTTCACCGTGGCCTCGATTCCAAATAATGTTTTGATAGTTTACCACTGAGCTATCCCGCTATCACTACTACGTACAAAGTGTAAGAGTTACTTTGCCAATAGACATGGATTGAAATGACCAGGCTTAGTATGCATATATATGTATATGGTAATCCTGCCTTCACTGAAAGGCCAGTTTTAGATCCGCATTTTTGCACCGATTATTGTCAGGATCATTTAGGCTGTAGACTTGAGAATGAAAATTCACACGGTGATATCCACTGAATCCATATGGGGAGTGTAAATCGGGCATTGGGAATACAGCCAGTTTCATATTCCTACACAGAGGGTAAACAGCTCCATAGCAACCTCTGGTCAGTCATGATAACTCAATGGGAGAATAAATGTATCTCACTGTCCTCTTCATGGCCCAGGTCATAATAGCTCAGTAGGAGAATGAATTTATCTCACTGTCTGTCCTCTCCATGGCCCGGGTTCAATTTCCGACCGTGGCGGAGTATTGCAAGGGATCTTTCCCTGGTCAATCAAACGCGGGCGCACGCGCGCACACACACTTGGAGAGGAGAAGGGCGCCACAAAGTCATCACAAACCTTTGGAAAGCTTTTCCCCTCAGGCCCCCCCACCGATTAACATGATCATAAGTCTAAATAAACAAACTCCACAATAGGATCAGCCAGGTTAATTAGCAGGAGTGGTAGCCTAGAAATATATAGTGGCAGAGTACAGTTACCGTAGGCTTACCTTCTCTATACAAGGCACACGTGTGCAAGCGTAGAGTCTCCTAATGACTTAACCCCGGGAAACACTGAATCAAAGACTCAGTAGGCCGATTAATCTCTGTACCACCCCTGAAAATTCTCCTGCCATGGAGGCATGAGGAAGAATAGTGGCAGAAGAAGTGATAGTGTGCTGCTTTAATACTTGTAGTTAAATTTCGGAGTGTCAAGCTTTTGAACAGGAACTCCTATCATGACATTCTGAATATGACATTATCTCTGGAAAGAACTGATGAGTGGAGTGCCCAGTTGATGAGGGACCTCAGTCTTTATAATCTCACATTTCATATCGAGCTAACTCAAGCCAATTCTCAGACCGGGGTCAGGGTAAGTTACATGGGTTATTATCTCAGCGGACATGATAAAAGTACTCAAGATCAGTAAGTCAAGGACACATAGTGATCTTCCGGTATCAATAACTGAAGTACAGTTCTATAGTCTACAGTCTAGACAAAAAATTTTTGTAAAGCTGATCATCCTGGTAGTGACAAGTCAAACACCCCATCCTGTGAATTTTGTCTCAACCGACTCGTCTCGGATCTGATTTGTTGACCTATGAATCTGTACTATTGTCATTTTTTTTGTGGACCATTTTGAAAATGTGGCTTTTGCCTGAATAATGTTATCCACAAAAAATGAAACTGGCCTATAACCCAACCAAACTCAAGCAATGGAATCTGTGAGTAGGAAGAATACATCCGATTTAGCAGGATAATTCTGAATTTATAGTCAGCTTTGTGACCTGACCAATGCTTCGCTATGATTAGTAACTCGATCAGTTGGCGAACTGATCGAGGTTCCACCTCATCAGCTTTCATGTACTCTTACCTCGGCAACACATAGTGTGAAGTGATGGCTTGTAGTGGATAGCTTACTCCATTTTTAACTGGGAGCTCCTGTTTCGAATCCCGGTTCGGGAAAAATTAGTTCGTTTTTTACAACACGGTTTCAAATCCCAATAATAAATAAGTAAGGTCCACCCATAGAGCTAGCTACCTTCTCTATGGGGCATGCGGGTGCAAGCAAAAAATCCCCTAATCATACACCCTGGGAAACACTGAATGAAACAAAATAATGGGTCAGTTTCGGCACACCCTTGTCACTAGTCAGGATATTTGAGAAAAACATGGTGCATCAATTGGCGTAGTTACTATATAAGGTGCCAAGCATAATGCCATTTATGTAATTGTAGGATGTTTATATAGCGGGACCATGGACAGGTGTCAATATCACTATTCGTGACTTGAAACCTGCCAGCTACTATGATGTGAAAATCCGGGCTCGGTTTGTTGGCTCTGTATCAGAACAGACTTGGAGCGATCCCCTCTTACTTCGTAAGCATTCACTTTTACCTACATGCATCCCTAATGGCCGGTTCAGGGCTTGTTCAGTGAGACCATTTAGCCTGGATTGCATGCACTAATGATCTTATTTGTGGCTGTTGGCCATTCCGCATGATGATTCCATTTATATTAATATCATATTACCATATATGTATACATATATATCTATCTAGCACTCTTTGAACGCATCATTGGTAAGTAAATGTAGACGTGTTGAGTAATCCTTTTCTCTTTCCTCTGTAATCTGTATATGACACTAACATTTCACACCGTTTTGTCATTTGTATTACACACATAGTCACACTCTCTCACACAGTCCATAGCGACCGCACCGCTTAGCTCACTCAAACACCAAGCTATCATCAGTGTAGTCCAACCATGAAAGTTGATAAGCAAGCCTAGTTGATAGAATTGCACTGCTATAGTAACTGTAGTAACTATATGCACACAGAGGCCTGCAGGTAGGAGGCCTAGATAGATGGAGGCTGTAACCGCTCAATATCGATATAGTTTTTTTAGTGAGGCGAAGCTATATCCTATAGTAGATAGCATACTGAATCTTCAACTGAAGGTCCCTTATTCCATTCCCAGCTCAGGCAAAACCTTTTTCGTTCACAACATCCCCACTGGTTGTGGATCTCAATGTTAGGGAAGGGCCACGTTTCAATGGGACATGTGGGTGTAAGCAGCAAATCCCCTGATGATGCACCTTAACGCACCCCCCAATTAAAGACTCAGTAGAGCAATTTCTGCTCTGACAAGGTACAAAAGGAAGAAAGGCGAATGAATAACTGCTTTAATGATAACTACTTGTACTATAGGTGCTGACCAGAAAACGCTTGAACCCCAGCCCACAATGCCAACGTGTAATGCTGACGGTCTCTCCATCATCAATGTTCAAGCAA
>Ga0224511_10002586_pt1 | contig 12338 bp, 6 predicted proteins | sample SF_May12_sed_USG_2_FD_169988 | JGI IMG/M metagenome (GOLD analysis project Ga0224511, IMG submission 169988) | Sediment microbial communities from San Francisco Bay, California, United States - SF_May12_sed_USGS_8_1 | ecosystem: Environmental > Aquatic > Marine > Sediment | place: USA... | reverse complement strand
TGCAGAATAAATCCAACAACAAGAAAAATACTCATTTATTTAAAACAAAAAGGTAATAAATATTAAACAACAACCATTATTGACTAAATTAACAGAAAACTGTATCAAGTTGCGTTACCGTTGTAACGTTTTTTCACGTTGGAAACGCGCACGTCAACAATACACGAAAAACATCCAATTTAGCAAATTTGCAGTAAGCAACTTCGTTCGCATGTTTGGACAATTTCCTTAACTATGGAACCATTTTCCTATATTTTTAGTGCAGGCGGAGTCATACAAGCGTGTGTTTGCATTCCTATTTGATGCACTTCCGGTTTGGCAGGACAACTTTGCGCAATGTTTGAGTTTAAAATATTCAATATTCAGCATCTGTTTTGTCATTAAGTTATCAATATTTGATAGGATATAATGTTTCTAACACTTATTGCGTACTTCTCAATCACAAGGACAAACCACCCTTGAGGAAACGTCACCACAACTTGTGAAGAATAGTCCACTTAATTAATTAAAGGTCCATTTCAAAAGACATTTTACACAAACAACGCCCACAGAGATTATAATTATATTTTTTGAACAAATACGAAAAACTCGTCAAATAAATTTTTTTAGAGACAACGTGATGACTTCGCCTGATTACACATGTCAAGGTCGTATCGCGATATATCGCGCTGGGCCACGATACGTATCGTGAGCCGCCGTATCGATACTGTATCGATATATCGCCATATCGTCTCATCCCTAGTCGTTATGATCCTACGCAAATGCAAATTTAGATTCTACTATTTACTAATTTCAAATTGTCCAGAAATATCTTGATAGATAAAGCGCTTGATTTGAGATAAAACGTCAGAATGCATTCTAGTGCTCTTTATGCTATTCGAATTTCTTTTAATAACTTAATCTTAATTACTGTAATTTGATATGTTGCCCATTGAAAAAATAAATGCTATATCATCAAAAGCATTTTGTGGTATTCAATTAACCTTTCAATAGTTATTAGGCAGTCACCATACCAGGAAACTGAATCGCTTGCAGATTGTTGCACTTTTGAAAAACCTGTTTTAACATTTACGATTAATCTATATTATTAAATACATTTTGGATAGTTTCGTATCTATGTAGAAAGTAGACCCACATAATACGTATAAACATTATTTTGTATGAGGCATATTAAAAGCAATGTTGTTTCCTCAACCTCTCTCCAAGTACTAGTATCATCTATATTGCCACGAGGGCCAGAATACCAATAAGAAGTATCGCGACCAAACATTAATTGATTATTAAAATAAAAAATTATCTTTTACGTCAGGATTAGGTCAAAATATGTCTATCTAACGTTCCGAGTTAAAACAAAATCTTAAGGTATTAAGTGTAAGCTAAGAAACACAAGAATTTGTTTCTGTAACCATGTTTTGTTTCAATATGGATTTTATAATACTTATTTTTTCTTCGCAGCCATGGTATTCTGTACAGAACGATTGCACGTATGTTTACACATGGAACAGTACACACTATGCATAACGTCAAGCCAGTTATATTTCAAACAGAACTTCCTTTCTTTAACAAAAACTGCAGATTGCAAATGTACAAGCTCATATACTCTAATTACTAAGATTATGGTGTCTTACAAATAAGTTATCAAAGCATATAATCATTATTGACATTCATTATATTAATATCTAAAGTGAATTTATCATTTAAAAAACACACTTTGTGGTACATTTGCGTCAGAACATTAAAATCTTACGGGAAACACGTTGGGTCATTTCTGAATGCGCGAAAAGGTTCTTCATAGACATTGCCAATAATAAAGGAAACTTTATTTAGCGGCTCATTGACATGATATGCTACATGTAGTGATGTTAAATGATCCTATACGTTTTACAATCCGACACATAATAAAGTAAGTTGGAAGATGGCGCAACAATATGGATTCGTGTAGAATATCATTCATTTCGCCTAAAATGGCCTGCACTAACGTATATACCCACGCAGTGATAATTTTTTGGTTTCAAAAGTATTGGATAAAAAAGTGCACACCTTTGAAAACAATGGTATTTTCGAAAATCAATGGACTGTTTAAAAAACGCAATTAGATTTTTGGACACAACTTCACACGCGATTTATTTCACTTAAATGTTACAAGCATTCAATCACAATACGTAAATCATTAGGATGCTTGCGTCAATTACTACATGCAATTGTCGCAATAACCCGTTTTACTAATAAAGCCAAGAGCTGAGACAGGAAACATATTCGCGTTTTAATATTAAGCACAAAAAGTATTACCTAAATTTAAAAAAATGTTAACATTTTTATGCACTTCCATTTTCTCCTTTAAATTAATTTTTCAAATTGAAGAAAAAAAGAAATAATCAAGTTAGCAGTTTTTAAAGGGAATGGAAGCGTAATTCTTAAGGACATAAATGTCATTAATAGTTACTATTTTAGTAAGCTTATTACAATATAAAGAACCATACAAAGGCGATGAAAACTTATAGTGGGTACACACTTCTGTGTTAAAAATTTAATTTTTGTTGCACGTGCTCAAATATTGTTTTGACATGTGCCAAGAGACAAAGTTTGAAATAGTTATGTAATTCGTACATAAGAAAATCTTGAAGTATAAAGGGTAGTTTCAATTGACACCATATCTCAAAATTATTTTTTACTTTGTTAACATGAATCATATGTGAAACATGTTAAGTTTCGTCAGCTGTGTTGGTTATATCTTCAACATTGTATAATACTGAGATAAATACAGTGAATAAAAGTAATGGCAGCTCGACCGATATATCCGTTATGTTTTATTGGGTTGCGTCCACAGACGCAACCCATATATTCGTTTGGATTTGGGGTTCCAATATGGCCGCTTTTCCTGTGATGGTTCCCGATTTCTATATATAATAATTATGCACTGTATTGTAATGTTGAGAACCACCAATACTAACTTCCGGAATGTTTACGTCAGATAGGGTTATCCCGGAAAACACTCTTTTCCGTATTTTATAGGCCATAGTCTCGGGTTATGGTTAGGCATTAATTTGTTTTATCTGATTTAATACGCGTAAATTAATGCGATATTTATCTTTGCCGCAAAAGCTTAACATGCTACATCGCATTGTTATATTTATTTGACAACAAAAACAAACACTTAGTGGTGTTAGACCTAAGCTATGGCCATAGTGACTCTGTGACCTATGGAAAAGAGTCGCACCCGGTTTTCCCAGGGGCTACTAAAACCCGCGACCCGGGATCGGCTTGATAATGATGATTTTATATCAAAAATATTTAATTATTCCATTACATAATTTGTGTAAATATCATTGAAATAGAAAATGATAAGCTTCGACATATATGCATGATGTAATGAATGCCTGAAAATCTTCTAATCCACATTTGTGTTCACATTTTTATGAAAATAAAAGATTTAACTTAGATCTACACTTCGAAAGCAAATTTAATTTTCATAATTTAAGCATTGTCATTATAATCATTTAAATATTCCATTACATAATTTGTCTACATATCATTTAAATAAAAATGATGACTTTCATTACATGTGCATAATATTACAAAATGTTAAAAGATCTCCAAATCCACATTTGTGTTCAAACTTTCAGGAAAATAACAGATTTAAAACAAATGCTTGTAATTGTCTTATTACCTCACCTGAGCAGTTCATTGTGATTAGTCTCAGAACTGATACCCAATTACGTTTTTCATTGCATTTCACTCCATTGGGTATTAGATTTCCTTGCTGTGTTTCTTAACCATTTGCGTTTCTAGTTTTAGAAACGATCATTCTAGGACATTATTCAACCAATTGTTAAAAGTAACCACTTGTTAAATTGTTTAATACAAATGTAGTTCAAAGACCAACTGACCAAGCTGTTTTATCAAACAAACATAATTCAGACCATTAACCCAAAGGAAGGTTCCACATGGTGTTATTTCTGTTTCAATATCCACGATTAAAATCCTGGTTGACCTTATACATTGGCTGAGGTCATAACTCTAACGTACAGTGAGTACCGAGGTGTTCCGAAAGCAAGTTAGAGTTATGAAAGTCAGAAATACAGTGTGATGTGTCATCAACTTTTTGGTAATGGACTTACTGTGTACCAATTGTAACTAGCATTCACAAAAGTTCCTAAATGTCTCACAAAACAATTAAAACACTCACTACAACTTGCCACTTGGCAACCCTTCCTTTTTAAAGGAAATTTTATTTTAAATACACCCGTGCTCAAGTTGGTGCTGCTAATGACTGCAGTCAACAGAACACAATTTCTACTTTAGTTTTGTTTTAATGAAATGCCATAGAGCATGCATTAATAACGATGGCGACTGGCAATGTCCCCAAATTTTGGAAATTAAAAAGTTTTAATAATCAACACCATTGACCTTGTAAGTTTTCAGTTTAATGGGTAACGAAACAAAATAAATTTACCAATACTCAGACTCTATTTGCCGTATAAATGCCACATTTACCAAATACTTTATAGTTTTATAATAATGTAACAACGCTATAGTACAGCAGCTCGGGTAAAAATATAACGTCTTATTTTAAGTTGGTGCCTGTTGCTGACATTTTGTGGTTGTACACAATACTTTCTTTACGATGTGTTCTCATCACATTTAATTTTATTTCCTCAACAAAGTTTCTTTGATCTCATATTTTTGGTCACGTTAAAAATGTCTTCATTTAAGAAAAATAGTTTTCAATTTGTTTCTGAGATAAATAACCAACACATCCGAGTGTATTTTTGCATAATAAAATCAATGGTTCCAGCAAAATGCGGGGCAAGCTCTTGTTGACAAAACAAATTGTAAGCATCTTCGTGTTAACCCGCAGACAGTTGCTGTGTGACTTGAACACTACGTTTTAAAACAATTATTTTATAGAAAGTTTCTCCTTAAAACAGCTTTTTACAAGAATTTTATTGACAAAATCGTTTTCCTTGTTGTTATATCTGCTATACCTATATCGCGTTACCATAATAATTGCTTCTAAACGTTACAATGTGTAAGGTATATAAAATAAAATAGCATTGTAAAAGGAATGACAATACTGTTTTATGACCAACACATTAAAACAACAACAGTTCAACATATAAGCAAACGTAAATATTATTGCCTGATATGGGAATCGAACTAGGGGACGCGAGCACCCAAAAAATGCGTTACCACTAGACCACCGAGAAAAATGCTTAAGTGTAATAAAGTAAAGCATTTAACTATTCCAGCGTTATGCATACAACTATAAATAGTCAACAAAGTATTTTTCCGTAGTATTTTAACATCTATCATTAATTATATTTGGCAGTTTCTTGTATAATTATGATTAAAAAGTATGTGTAAGCAAATCATGTCAACAGGTAAAGACCGTGCAGCTTTAACATTTACCATTAATACACACGTTGTCTATTTATAAAGAGGAAGAAGTTAATAACGCCTATTTGTTAGTTAGGTTGGATTAGTATTAATATGGTTTAATGGTATACAGTATAGATGCTACATACCAAATGCAGAAACCTCTGGACCTCGCAATTTTTCAGACGAGAGTTTTACCATAATTCAATGTAAAAGTGATGACCTCGAGATAGGGTTATTTTTGACACAAATGGATAACTTAAACAACTTTTGTAAAGTTCATTTAGATAATGTTTTATATCAAATACATGTGTATGAGTTCTGGAAATTGGGTCTACAGACAACAAGATTATTTTGTTGATATTTTAACAACTTTTATAGAGGCCTTTACAGAGTCTGCAAATCGGTTCAACAGAATATAATTGACATTTTTCCTGTATAATTTAATGTAAATTGTTGACTCCTTTGGTGGACCTCTATTTTACTCGCTATTAGAAAAGTAAACAATTTTGGTAAAACACTACTTCATTATGTTCTGTCTTAATATGAAAGCTCTGTGGCGTGAACGCTTAGACATGAAATTTGTGAAAAATGCTTTTTGTGGCAGCCAATGGACAGATCCGCAACTGTCAATCATGATCATTTATAACAGTACACAGTCAATTTTAATCCAAATACTAGTAGATTAGGATTAAATTGCCAGGTGACAATCTGACATAGAAAACAGAACAGAACAGAACTCTTCACAAGCCTTCACAATATCAAAGAAAATCTACCGCATTGGGCGGAGCTTGAAATTTTGCGGTACAGTTCATATGTACTGTTTGAACAACTTTGAAAGAGAACCATTAAACGATAATTTTTGGAAAGTTTAGTCGAAATTCAATGAGCGATTTCAAGGGATAACCGCGAGGACAGACACAGGACAAAGGACCTTTAGGACAAATGCTTAATGACATAAACATCTCCAAACAATGTTGTAGAATATGGCTACAATTTTAAGGCAGTTAATCGGTTAATTGCCTTTACTTTGCGTCTTCCTTTATCTCATACACGCCAGAGTTCAATTGTCAAATTGTTTCTTCATAGACCTTTACTATCTGTATGCATATTTATGACGAGATTCGTTAACAGTAATTTATATGCTGTATTATCATATGATTTAGCGATATAGCCCAACATAATAACAGATAACCCGGATGAATGCGCTATGATATCTCAGATAGGTTGGAAAAGCCTTATAATTATTCGCAGTACACATACATTGTATGTGTACTGCGAAAGACATTAGGCCACGTCATCGCGATTGAAAGACCATTGTATGTCAAAAATACAATGGTCTTTCAATCGCGATGACGTGGCCTAATGTCTTATACACCAGCAAACAAGTGTACGAGGGGAACAAAATGTAGTTAGTTGTGGTTATGCCAGCCCATGATCAGCCCATTGGCAACATATCATTATTTGTTTATTGTTGTTGTTTTTTCAATATCTTGAGTTAGAGCACGGTTACACGGCTCGTTCTTTCGTTATATTTTTCATTTATCATGTTGTGTTCGGGAATATAATGCCGTTCGCTGATATTTATATATTAAATAATAGGCATTTACAAACAAGATGTACACCATTATTATATTAATTCTGTTATTGCCATCGGCTAAAATTGTTATGAGATACACTTACCAATAAGTAAATTATAAATAAAACAAAACATTAGCTAAGCATACGCGCGGCACGCTTATGCCATTTCTGCGTTGTAAAGTTTGCGCCAGTGTTCTGAAATAAGCGTAATGTATTGCTTTTGCAAGTACATTGTACTCTCAACCTGCAAAGATTTTTATTTACTCTTTTCATTTGTGTATATCAACCAGATGCTTTAGAATGATGAAGTTTCGGTTTAAGTCTAACTTCTAGGATGAAATCCGTTGCCAAATCCTTTCTTGTACCACCACTTTACCGCATCATTTCTGATTGATTCTACGATTATTTGAAATTCTCACTATTTATGCCATCTAAGAACAAGCAACCTACACAGTTTCTTTAAAGAACTAGATGCTCTAATAAAATTAAACGATCGCAAATGTCATCTTTATTATCTCTGAATAAAATTATTATCGCACTGATTTCAATTATGCATTTTGACGTCGTTTTATTTTCTTTATTAATTTTGTTATAACAGTTTGAACTGGGAACTTAATCAAACAATTTGAAAGTGTCAAGCATACTTTTTCGTGACAAATGACATTTTATATGACCCTTGCCGGTGTGTGCTTTGTTTTTCGTTTTGATAAAAACAAACTACTTATTTAAAAAGGGTCATTCAGCCAACAGCTCAAATATGAAAAAGTCGGAGTGATCCGGGCATGCAATATAATAATCACTTTTGACCATTGAGACGTAATGAGGGTAGTATTTTTTATTTCACAGCAATGTACTTTAAAGTACATAAATATCACATATGATTGTTCCCTATATAAAATATATACCTGCGAAAGACTCGTTCATTAGTAGGTTTATCTACTAACTAAATGGAAATAGCGCTTTGGGAGCTCAAATTGACGTATTTTTGCAAATTACCGGTTAAATACGGCGGAAAAAAACAACTGACATTTTCTTCTGTAACACACCCACAGAAATTTTGGAAAGGTCGAAGTTAGAGGCAGTTTGCGGCATTTAGTAAGACATAGGCTATAGATTCTAGGACAAGTTAGATTTAAATGATGAAATTATCTGCCCACAATAACAGCGTGCTTATAAAACTCAAAAACAAAGGCGGCATAGTAATGTAAATTAAACATGAACACAGTTAAATAAATAAGTAAAAAATCGTTTGAATGTGAAGAGTGACGACATTAATTAAGAATAATTATATCTATCTACGTCCATAAAGTTTGTATCCCTTGTATGCGTATGCTGTGATCTTTGGTATTTATGAGAAATCAAACATGACACAACATGTATCAAACATGACACAACATGTGAAGAGATAATTATAAATGGTACATTTTAATGATTGTTCTAGCCTTTCCTGCATTAGATTCCACGAAGCGATACATTATATAAGTAATTTAAATTCGCAGTTTATACATGCATGTACTGACTTAGCAAACTACAGCAAATCAAGTCAGTAAAATAGAGAAATGTACACGACATAAACATAACGGCCCTACGCTGCGCGTTCGCTACGCTTATTTCCGTATGGTGTTTATATCGCATAGTTTTTATCTTTTTGGCCTTTAACTTACACCTATCGAATTTCCTAAACTTGTTCATCATTTAATACCTTACAATTAAATAGAGTGTTAATTAATATAAACAGCTCTAATTATCCTGAAGCACGCGTAACATTGTGAGTTCCATTACGCTTACTTCTGTAGGAAATAAGTTTTGAGTGGTCGTATCAAAGGTCAACTACCCCTCAAGGTTCGTGAATATTACGACGTGCGTGTATAATGTAATTATATAAAAAAAGGTTACATATTTTTAATGGAAATCACTATGAGAACTTAACAGTCTGACAACATAATGATTAGCCTTCTATCAATTTAATACTAGAAATGTGATTTTATTTCATTTGAAAATAGGGAATCATAAGGCGTAAAAAATGTTCTTTGTTTTCACTAACATCGCCAAAAAAATTAGGTACGGTCGGTTGGCATAACTTTTTTTCTTATTAACTTCTTTTTTCTTTTTTCTTTTTTCAAAGAAAGTTACTAATTTTTATATTGCAAACATGTTCATTTTTGTTATATTTACTTTACAAAAACAAGTTAAACACCATTATCTTGATGAATTGCCAACAAAACTGCAATAAATTGAAAAATATCTCAAAATTAGGTTTAATTAGGATTTTTTTCTGAAATTGAGCTGAACAAAACTTTAGGGTCGGCATGAAAAATTAGGGTCGGTCGGGTTAGTGGAAACAAACAACTTTTTTACGCCTAAGGTTAAAAGTACTTTCGTGATAATATGTTTTAAATGTTCGTGCTGAAATGCAGAAAGCAAAGTGTACCACTGTGTAAATTACAGCACTGTTTAGAGCATACAGTGAACCTCACAGAGGGATATATGGCATTATTTTGACAAGCTTGTATGTATATTCATTTAGATCAACAGCATTCAATGGGTTCTGCAAAGCCCGTTGCCTATAAATGTAGGTTATTAGTTTGATATGGAACTCAATGTACGAGTTCTGGTGGGAAGAAATACTAGAATTGCGCGACGTCATGTACACATTATTTACTAAGCACGAGAACAAGTACATAATTTATATTTTCATATCGAACCCATTACCTTTTTATTACATATGCTTTACAATCAAACCTCATTGTGGTCACGTCCGTATCTAGGGCTGTCACGTGATATGAATGTGTTTTCAAAGGAATTCCATTCACAACCTTGAGAGTACCTGGAAAAATCACTGCATTATCTTTTAGATGGGTATTTTGGATAAAACGCTCATTGGAAGATATTCCTAGTAACAATTTTAGAAGACTGGTTACGATGCGAAATTAGCAATCAAGCCTATGATAACATTTTAGCGTCGTGAAAATAAGGGATTTTTTTTTAATTTTAGGAGCGTGACGCCCTGGTTGTAAATAAAACCTAGAAAACTGTTGTCGAACGGGAAATTATCGAGTCCAGAGAATGAAGATTTTGGGTGTTTCCCGGACAGACATTATTTTTACCAATTTTGACCTTCGACATCTATGTCTGCGAAATATGATCATTCCATGCGGTGCCACGTCTCATCGATGCTCTAACATTTGTGCCAAATCATTTTAAAATCCATCAAAACATGGCGATGTTATAGAGCCTAGACAAAATATTCTTCATCATAATTAACCTTTGATCTTAAAGTTTGACCAAACCTTTTATGGTTTCAATTATTTTTTCCGCAGTACACTTGGTCCCTTCAAGAGAAACTTTGTGTCAAGTTATTTTGATTCCATCCATTAATGTAAATGTTACACTGGAGTCAGCTGGTGTTCGGTCGGTCGGTCGAACGGGCAGATTTCTTGTTCGAGACATAACTCTGAAACTACATGATATATCAACTTCAAACTATGTAGGTAGATGGATCTCATTTAGTAAAAATGCAGTGCAAAAGAACCGTTCCTCTGTCTTGCCTAATGTTGGGGTTACTGCCCTTTGTTTATTTTATGAAAAATGGTTATTTATTTCCACGATCGGAAAAGTCTCTTATAACATTTTCTCGGTCATTTAATTTTAGAAGGGGAATTTTCTATTTTTCCCGATCGTGAAAGACCCCCACTGTTGATGATGTTGTAATAAGATACCGAAATTAAACTATCAAGTCGTATTCGACAATGTTTATGTGTAATGTTGCTATGCGTTGTGTTCAATGAGCTATTTTCAGAAATAAAAAAGAGTTAATGTAATTACAACCAACCGCAATGTGTTATTTATTGTTATTCTTAGTTTGATGTAGGTTGGAGGGCCCTGGGGAGGATTTAAAAGGTTTAACTAAGATCATTTTTAGCACAAGAAAAGACGTTGTGCAAGCCAACTGGATTAATCTTCATGAGAAGGTTAATTATGCGCAAAATACAGTCGGAAGGGAATTCGTTTCTGGTAAAAAAGCACCACCACCAGGTCAATAGAGTGATTATTAAAATCACGATTTTCAGATGAAATTGGCCGAGAAACGTGGAATGAGGTGTATTCGATGAAGTCAGCGAACTGATTAATTGGTTAAATACGCAACTACGTCAACGCATTGATAAGATAGGAGAAATGTTGATTGTGAATCATGTTAAGTAATGCTATGGTCACAAATCATCTACGGGCACCGTACGGCGTCTATTTTACCAAACATTGTACGATTCTACGGCGCCCGTACGGCACCCGGCCGGCGGCAGGAAGAATCGTACGATTTTTGAACATTTTTAAGACATCGTACGGTGCCCGGTGAAGTTTATGTACTACTTAAAATTCCACGGCGCCCGTACGGCGTTTGGTAGGGTCATTGAGGGTAAAATGAAATCGGCCGGGCACCGTACGGTGCCCGGACGGCGCCCGGCCGGCGTTGGAACACATCGGACGGACACCGGACGATTTTTGTTTAAACTTTTTTTATCGTACGATTTCAACGGTGCCCGACCGGGCACCGTACGGTGCCCCGCCGGACATCGTACGATGTCTGACAAGCGCCAAGAACATTAAAAAAGTATCTTAAAAAAGTAACAAATCGGCCGATGCCCGTCCGGGCACCGGACGATGTTTTTATGAGACGAACTGCCACCGGTGAGAAGCGACGTGTTTTTGCAGTAGTACATATTGCATTTACATAAATATATCACTTCTAAAGACCCAAAACATAAATACAAAAATATATATTTCGCTTGAGCAACTGAGGATGATTAACATGCAACGAACAAGTGCTATTGAATTTTTTGCAGTCTTTGGCGCCCGTACGATATGTGACCACGCAAGAGAAAATTCTTAAAAATCGTCCGGTGCCCGGGCAATTATCAAATTCGCCGGTGATGTGCAAATCGGAGAAATCGTACGATGTCAGTTTTATTTGTGACCATAGCATTAATAATATACCCTGTTCATAGCGAATGTGAGAACGTAACACCATATCTTTTCTTTTTTACCTCCAGTCATGAGATAAGTTTGTGGCACGGTTCTGAAATGGCAAATATGGCAAAAATGCCACGCTACCGACTACACTTATTCACGCAGCACCAATACGTATTTTCCAAATATACCATACAAAATAAGCAATACCATATTCTTAATTTGTTTATAAAAAGGACGACGAATGATGCGGATTAAACATTGTTTAAATAAATATAGCCAAATCAAATGTGGTTCGTGATGCATGCCTAAAAACTATTCAAATTGTTACGTCTTTTAATATATTAGTTATTATGTGTGCAGTGATAATTTTTCGTTTCATAGGTATGGGACCAAAAGTGCACACTTTTCAAAGC
>Ga0224511_10002585_pt1 | contig 12341 bp, 8 predicted proteins | sample SF_May12_sed_USG_2_FD_169988 | JGI IMG/M metagenome (GOLD analysis project Ga0224511, IMG submission 169988) | Sediment microbial communities from San Francisco Bay, California, United States - SF_May12_sed_USGS_8_1 | ecosystem: Environmental > Aquatic > Marine > Sediment | place: USA... | reverse complement strand
ACAAAATCCTCGAACAATTTAATTACGTTTCCAGTGTTAAGAACTGTTGCTTCGGTGAATTTTCTATTCACAGAAATCATCTTTATTCTCCTGGGCAACATATGGGGATGACACCCTTCTAAAAAAATCTGCATTTTCGTGATCTTCTAGAGCTTAAATGACCTTACAGTCATATAAACATTGCTTATATAAAAGAAAAATGTTATCTTTGTGTCATAACAGTTCTCTTAATTGCTCAGAATTTGCACAGACATTACCAAGGGTGTAAATGGAAACCTTTTTTCAGCAGATTTTTGTAAGAAAACATTTTCATTCTTTACCGTGACATTTTGTGATGCAAGCAGTGCTTTTCCTGTCTTCACAAAAACATAACAACAACAAAAACATCAAAAGTGGGAAATAGATTTGTATTTTGAAAAAAGAATTTCATGATAATTTTGCTAATGAATGATTGATGTATTAATGAATTAATGTTTCATAATAATTTTTAACAAAACAAACCCAATCATTTCACAACCATCAGTTTTAAGTTCAGGAGATTTTCCTATTTGAAATTTTAATGTGCAAATACAAGAAAATCACTGTTAGTGTCACACATATAGAGACCTCCCCCCTCCCCCTGTCTGTGGTTTTTGTCATCACTGATGTACATTGCAGGTGGCGACCGGTTCCTCACGGACATTGAGTCGATGCTCGGGTACCGGCCGTCAAGAATCTGGGTCTGGAGCTGGAAGTTCATCGCCCCCGCTGCTCTCCTGGTATAGTAATTTAAATCTGTTGGTTCGTTTGAATTTGTGTTGTCTTCAGCACAGAAATTGGTTATATCACAGCGGTTTCTAGGTTCACCGGTACTAGCCTAGGAAGCAACAGACTAACTACTTCCTCATATGAGTCAGTTGTTAGGACAACTGAATTAGAATATGTGCATTGTCTGTCTATGTAGACTAAGGTTTTAAAGGTACTAACCATTTTAATTTTCATATAATTAATCTTAGCTTTGTAAAGTTGTCAAGTTGAACAATAGTTAACATAAAAAAGCCTTTTTTTGCTGTTTTCTGCTGTTTGAACATATTAATGTAATTGTTATGTAGAGGAGAAGGATTCAAAATTGAAGAGACAAGTAATTAATTTGGAACAAATGCTACAGTGCACCTCTGACATGCGACTTGTAAAGAATTTCTGCTGTAGTTGAAAGGAGTTTTTGTCATGTTACATTTTGTTGTTGCATCTTTTGAAGTCCTGGGAACTTGTCCTAACATTAACAGGTGCCACTGTTTATGTCCATGGAACCAGTTTTTACAAGTTTTGCTTTGTGGTTGCCATTTTTGTTCTGCAAAACAATGTGTAACATCTTCAAGATGCACATTAGCAGGCAACCCTAAGGCTGTAAAAACCAGTTTTGATTTTACACAAACTGACATTTCATGAAGTTTTAATCTGTTTTTACTTGGCGAGAGAGAAAGTGCTGAAACATGCATTTTAAGTAAACTATACTATACTATACTATACTATACTATACTATACTATACTATACTATACTATACTATACTATACTATACTATACTATACTACACTACACTACACTATAACATCTTTGTCATGTGAACAGGTTCTGGATAATTAAAAAAAATTCTGTAACCCTCTGCCTGTCAATTTCATGCCATTTGGCATACAAACCAACAATCCAGATTGTTGCATGCAGACAAGTGATTGACTGCTTCCGCACATGAGTCTGACTTTTCATCAACATCAACCACTCTTGTCCACCAAGTATGCAAAAAAAAAATATATACATATCATTGGCACTTTTTCATCAGACCAAAAAAACAACTTATAATCCCCCTAATATCATACATTGTCCTGTCCCCCCTACAGTTCATCCTGATCTTCACCTGGGTGGACTTCAAGCCGACGACGTACCGAGAGCAGGTGTTCCCGAGCTGGGCGGACGGCCTCGGGTGGATGATCTCCCTTTCCTCCATCCTCGCCATACCCGTCGTCATGGTCTACCAGGTGGTCGCCCACAGCCGGGCCAACGACACGTCGTACATCGAGGTAACATGTGTGTCCAAAGATGATCTTCGCTTATTAGTCTCTCAAAGATTTGTGTTTATTGTTAGAGAAGTTTTCACTAGATGACTTTCGACACTTGTTTAGTGCATAATAAGTTTTGATTTGTATTTCTTTCTATCATAATGTTTGAGTTAACGGGCTACCACGTACATCGAGGTAACAATAGACAGTTCCGCAGCTGTCAATCATGATCATTTATAACGGTTTATGGTCAGAATTAATTAAGTGGATTAGGGTTATATTGTGACATTGTCAGGTGACAAGCTGACCTAGTAAATACAAAAGGAAGCCTACTTCCTGTTTGTGATAAACCTTATCACATATCAAAGAAAATCTACCACATTGGGAGGAGCTTGTAAATTTGTGGAACTATGCATTGTGTTCAGAGATGATTATGCAACCATGAAGACTGGTCAGCAAAGATTTGTGTTTATTGTTAGAGAAGTTGACACACCATGGCTTTTGACACTTGTTTTGTGCATTTAACTTTAGATTAGTATTTTTTCCCATGATAATGTTTGAATAACGGGCTAATGGCGCAACGTACATTGTCTATTTGAGGTTAGTGCGTGTTTATGGATGATCATTATGCTTGAAGCCATGGAGACTGTTTAGTAAAGGATTGTGTTTATTGACAGAAAAGTTGGCACATGCTGGTGTGCAAACTCCTGGTCTTTATGTTTGACTCTATGTCCAACTCTCTCTCAAACTGTGTTCCAATAATGAATGAGTGCTTTGAGAGTAATTTATTACAAGTTGTGATAATTTGCTTCTCAATCATCCTAAAATAATTTAGTGTAATCTAACACTGAGAATAATTAAAATAAGTAGGAGTATCTTGTTCCTCAATCTATCTAAAATAAATTTGTATACTCTTAACACTGAGAATGATTAAAACAAGTAGGAGTATCTTGTTTCTAGAATATAAAATAAATGACATTAACATTGAACCTCTATTTCAGTCAGTGAAGGCGTTGGCCAAGACGGACCCGGAATGGGGGCCAGCCAAGAAGGAGCACGCCGCGGAGAGACGCGCCCTCGACTCCTCCAGCGCCGAGAACTTTGACAGCTCCATCCCGCTGGCCAACATGGGCGGGGCAGCTAGGGTGTAACCGTGGCAACCGTGCATGGCAAACACGATAGAGATGCGGAGTAATGGGGGCAGGGGTGTGATATATCCTTCTTATAGTGGATTTCTTCAGATTGAATTTATTGCTATCATTTCAAATCCTGAAAAACTTAAAATCTTGTAAAATTCTTCATAGGATTAGATTGGTTTTGGTTTTTGTCAAGGGTTGTATCTATAGAGTTATTCTTTTGATCGAAGGTTAAACTTGTCACACCCCTATTGGGAGCTGAGAGGCACATGTAGGGTAGGGAGTGGCACTTGATCTGAAAGTGCTGCATTGGAAGTGCTGGAGATGTTGCAATGTATTTTGGTATTTTATGGAAAATCTGTTGAATGTTTGTTTACATCTTGATTGTTGTGAAATCAATTGATTCTACTGTATATGAATTTGTTAATAACTTGGAAGGAAATGTATTTTATACTATCTTGATTTTTGAGAAATTGATTGAATGTGAAATAACAATTTGAATAAAAACGTTTTGTGAAGATAATAAAGAACTTTAATGTAATGAAATTGAATTGTTTTTGTGAATAATTATTTAATCTATTTAAATATGTATTGTTTGCAAAAAGAGTGTTGTTAACACACTAAAACAACAAGATATAAAAATTCCTCTGTGAGGAAAAGTTATTAAACCAATTCTTTTCCAAATGTATTTATTCCCTTGCAAAATAATGTTTGAAAGTTCACACAAAATTAATGTTAACCATATGTTGATTCTGACAAGTGTTTTTCATGTTATTTATATTTTATCAGAGGAATAGTATTCCAGGTTAAGTTTGGGTCGTTATTGACTTAAATTATTGAAGTTTAACAAGGGGTTGATTGGTCATCCTCATTTCAGCTGATTTTCACTAATTAGATATATTTTTAAATAATCAAAACCTGTAAAGTTTCGTAAGATCAGCTCATTTTTAGTAATTTTTCAAGATCTGTTAAGGTGGTTTTCTTTGATTTAAGGTGATACTGATCACGTCCCTTTGTTAAAGTTTTGAAATATTTTTTTGACAGTGCACACTGTACATTGTGTTTGTACGGTATACCGGTATGTGCTGAGGATATAATTTTACACCAGCAATCTCATGGTTGATAATCTCACTTGTATATTTATTGAGTTTTAACTATGTATTTTAAGTGTTGTATTACCTTTTTAAATAATATCATTTGAACAAAGCTGTGTTTTTTAATTTACTAGAAATCTCATGTTATAAAAAGAACAACCTGAAATCTCATGACAAAATAATTAATTTTGACCAGAATTAGTTTACAAGAATTTGTGATTTGTCCTTGAAACCTTATTAATTTTAAGATCTGTTTAGATACTTATTTCATGAAAAGTGTTAATATTTATTTGATGTGTTTGTTTTCATTGTCCATTATTCATTGTACTGTATGTAGTAGATTAGATTTTCACCTCTCATTCTACGATGAAATGTGATATCTGATTCTCTCGTCACGATTCCCAGGATGGTTCATATAAGGAAAGGGTGCATTGCTCAACTCTTATGAATGTTTAGAGTCATTTGTACGTCAATATAAATTATTTTCCATTGTTTATTTCCCCAGAAAGTATAAATATGTGTATTTTACAGTATCGTTTTGGAGGCAGCTTATTTTTCATTTAAAGCTTTAAGAACTTTTTAAATAGTCTAGTCATGAAGTCTTTATTAAACAAAACAAAAAGGGAAAAAGAAAAGAAATAAGTCTCTGATCAATGCTGTCTCATGAATATAGATTTTCTTATTTTCTTTGTAAAAAATGGTGAACACATCACCAGGAGCAGTAATCATTAAGCATCTGGCGTGGAAAATAAGCCCCTTAACTTTTCTTTAACACTAAATCATACATGTATTTCATAAATCATACAATCCGGAAAGAAATATTTCTGTCAGTAAAGAACTGTGTCTAAATTATGACTTGACTTAGTTTGAGGATAAACACTCATCTAAGAAGCTTTGTAAGTATGACCCAGGTGTCTGTGTTGAAGATGTACATCCGAGTTTCATGTGTCATACATTCATACTTGGTTTTTTCCCTAGCTAAGGTGCTTCATTAAGTTTTTAACTCAATAATTCACAGCATTTGTACGAGAGGTGAAACATGACATTGAATGCTAATTTAATAACATTTTGTGTGATTTTGCTTCTAAGGCCAAAAAAATGAATCTTGTGTTTAGGGCAACGGTCTTAAAAACTTAAGGTAGGGTCGGCTGTTGTTTTTTTTGTTTTTTTTTTTAAAGAATTGAAACCTCAATTATAAAGACCCCAAAGAAAAAAAACTGTATTTTCAGAAAAAAATGTCTAGGGTCGGCCAGTTCGATAGGTAGGGTCAGGTTGCCCAAAACACAGGATTTTTTTTAGGCCTAAGCACACCGACATGACAGTATTGGTTGCCTTATATTGTATTGTACAACTGTAATGTGCCGTTTGCTAACATTCGCGTGAGTGTGTGTTGATTGAACAAGCATTTCAGTAGTTATAATTATTGTCACACGTATGGTTATTTATCACATATTTGCAACATTTTTAATGCACATTTTTGTCTGATGTATTTTATTGAGTGATTGATAGACGGTGAGCCTGCTGCAATGCACCACCTTTTATTGGAATAAAGTATTACTGTACGCTGTTCTTCATAAATATATACAGTGCTAGACATTTTTTTTATCTTCAGATAAAGTGGGCATGAACTGTTAGTTTTTGAATGTACTTGAAAACGTATTGTTGAGATTTTATCATTTTAGCAAAGCTCCAAATGCCATCTGTGATTTTTTTGTATTCATATTAAAGTCTTAATTCAACGATTTCGAAAGAGAGCCAATCTACCAAATACCATGTTAAACACAACTGACTATAAAAAGGAAAACAATGGGTTAAAACCATATTGTAAAGATGAGAATGAACCGCTATTTAATCATCAATAATGTCAACAACTGAACAGCTGTTCTCAAGTACATTGTACACAAGCCGGCCTCCATTCACATGTGTTGATGGATTAGTCGTGTGAACCCGATGAAATAACATGAGTTATTAGCGTGCTTGCTCACCGTATTCATGATAATTATCATTCTTGCCTATTTTGTAACCTACAAAACATTGTGTAAGAAGTATTTTGATCGATAATCTCATTCATTTTTCCTGCCTGACTTGCTTACGTAAGCAAGTAAGTGGCCTTGTAAACAGATGATGACGATGTATTGTTGGTTGCTGCGATTTTTACTACCTCTGGTTTGGTTGTGATTCGAACACAAGTCATTGGTTTTACTAATCATAATAATTTATCAGCATTATTAGATCTTGCTCTGTTGTTAAGTATATGTAATGTGAAACCTAAAGTGCTAGTCAATTCCACAACAGGTTTGACTGATCTTTTTTTTAAAAAGTTTTTCTGTAAAGTGGATATTTGGGATTCGAAGTCCAATAAATAATGTTTCTTTTCAAAGAGAAAGTAGATTTCATTGTAAGCATATTTGGCTATTTCATTATTGTCTATCAAATACATAATTGCTCAATACAGATGAATCTCTTCATAAAATCAAGTCAATGATGTTTTCAGGTTCCATTAGCAATAACTTTTTCCAGCGAAAAATATGTATTCAACTATCGTACAGATAACTTTTCATTGAAGTTGCACTGTTACGAAAGGGGACTTAACTTCAGGCCATCGTTTGAAGAACATTTTGGTAACAAGCTGCATTTAAACAAGACCTGTCTCTATTTTAATAAAATTGATCACTCTGTTGAACCTTCACTTTTGTATATATTTCTAATCACTTTTTGACATCACTCTGCCCCTAACTGTTGTAAAATATTTTAGTTTAATGTCATCATAGCTGTAAGATGAGGGTGCTGTCATTACTGTAGATATCTCGTATCACTGTTGTGTGTAGTGCGATGCAGTGGTTGACCACTCACTGACTAAACACTCCCATGTACATGTACTGACATCAGAATTGTTCACTGTGGTTTAAATCTTACGCTTTTTTGTGAACCAATAATTGTAAAATTCAAAATTAGCCTAAATATTAAATGTTTGTTTAAAAGTGTAATTAAACAAGTATTACATATAAATATATAATTTATTATGACAAATGTGTATTTTTAAGTCCACAGGTTTCTACAACAATATTTGGCATAAAAAAATGTTCACAATATGTCTGATAGCACATGACATTGTGTGTCAGTTTTCTTAAAATATGGTTGCAGAATTTTAGTAATTAATATAGGCCATGTAGTCTGTAAATTTTAAATTACATCAATACATTTGTACATTGTTTGCCTATCACACGTTTTTTTTCCAACTTAAAGAGTAGAAAAATTACTGAAAGATTATTTACTGATCATGGATGACTCCAGATTTTATATGATACCCCAGACAGTATTCCAAGAAATTTTCTCTGATGTTTAAAAAGTTCATGGTTTCATAACTTTAGCCTTTTCCGAAGCAATACTACGTATTGTTGAGGACCACTTATATTTTCTCTGATGTTTATAATCTTATGAATATGTTTGCAAAATCACAAAAACTTTACCTTTTAGACGTCATTTTTTGATGCAACTGCAAGTTGTTGTTTTTTTCTTCAAACTATTCTAACCACTCCTGTTAGGCATAAACTTGCACTTTTTGCTTGTAGAATATAATTATGTGATATACAAAACTACATGTATTTATGTAATTTCTTAAATTATTGTTTTTAAAAGATTTTAGTGCCAAAATGGGAAAGATTTTAACTGTGAAAAAAATCATATTGCTGATAAGTTTTAACAAATTCTGTGTTAAGATTTTGATTCTGGTACTTTGTTTGAAAATATTGATTTGGAAATGTAAATAAAAGTGCAAAGCCAAATATTTTGTTATGGTTTTTGTTATAAAAAAGCATTTAAATAATGTGATGCAAAAAGGACAATCATCATTTAAAGCTTCAAACCATCCGTTTTATGTTGAAAGTGCAAAAGCAATCTTGTTTACATAAAGATTTATAAAGTGGATAAGTCAACATGGTTTTATTTTATGAACATCTCAGGCTTTTAGGAGTGTTTGTTGTTGAAAATTTTCCATCACAAAACCAATGTCCTAGCAAAGTACATAATAATCACACACCAGATGGTGCAGCCAAATCTGGTTTATAGGCACAGTTTCTGACCTGCATTAGTTTAGGCTTTACCTTGCTTTTCCGACCTGCTTAATATAACTATTACCTCGTAGTGAATGTGTACATGCGCCATAAACTACATCATAAAGATACTGGGATAATAATTCCCTTTCTCAGCAATTATTCAATCAGATCAAAGCTTATTGAGATTTTCTTCAATGCAAATGAAATGTTTGCATTATGTGGTGATTGTAATTTTCTCAGGAATTATTGATATTGGACATTGCGCCAAGTCTGGTTCAGTGGTCACTCACATCTGACTCATGTGAGGAGGCCAGCAGTTGGTCACTTGGTAAAACATAGAGGCTAGTACTGTGGTGCGTTTCTTTCAGATAGGGGCTTATAATTAGATAAACTAGGGATATGTATAGAAGATAGACGTCTACGAAACGCTTCATTGAGCGTCGTTAACAACTATATGGTGTAAATATATTGAGCAATCATTTTACACGCCATGTGAGACCTTGACCAATCATTTAACTTGCCGAGCTAGATATCGAAGGTAGAGCCAAAGCTAGTCTAATTTTCCTAGGTTAGGGGCTATTTTTAAGTGCGCAAAGAAACCCGCTAGCTAGCTTTGCTAGGTAGATTCTACGTAGCGGCTAGCTTTCCTACGCAAAAGAAACGCACCACTGGTGAACTCAGGAAGTCTGGTTAGGTGAACTGACTGCTGTGATATGACTTTATAAGTGTTGAAAATGGCATAAAGTCAAAAACACTAACATTTTCTGATCCATTTATAGCTATTTATAAATTCAAACTCTGAAGTTAAAAAAATATTTTACCACAAATATTTAAAAGATCTTTGATATTACCTTTCTTGTGGTATTTTTTTCTGTACTATATTGTAAAGTACATAACATGGATCATGGACATCCTAAGAACAGCAAACGACAATAAAAATGGCTTTTGTTATATTTTTTATTCAATCTTCATAGTTGATTCTAACCGCAATAATAGGATAACATGTACACAATAAATAATAATTGTTTTACAACAAACAATATTTAAACTAAACTGTTAGTTATTTTAAATAAAAACTTTATTGTTAAGGATTCAAAGCCATGAGTTAATAATTTTGTTACAATAAAAAATGAAAAAAAAAACTTAACAAGATGAAGTGAAAACAATATGTTCTATATAAAATGAAAACGTTGATTCAAAATCAGCCATAACTTGCTGAATTTATTTTTACCTTGCATTTTATTTGAAATGATTAAGTTAACATTTTTGCCTGAAAACTTTTCAAGATGATTCACTATATATATACATTCTTAAAGTCTTACAGCTTATCAGTCAAATTTCTGTATTTTTTTTAAAGAAAAGTGAATCAAATTTACAGTAAGAAATGTATAAAATAGTTGCAAAAGTTTTTAAAAGAGAGCACCTTTTGAAACAAAGTTAACATTATTTTTATAATGAAAGCATGATTTATTATTTTACAACAAAATTATAAAACAAATACCATTAATAAATAATGGAACTTAGTGACTTGTTAGTGCCATGAAATGAAGTTATTACGCATCCAGATAAGTTCTGTATTATGATATTTGAAAAAGTATCCATAAAAATCAATAAAGAAAAGTACATGTTTACAGATTAAATAGCAACTGTAAGCAAATAGTCAGTGTGTTTTATGAACTAATAAATTGGGACAACAAACAAGTCAAATCTGATGGCACAATTAATACAAGACAAATCCAATAAAATGTCACAACCAACACAAACATATTGTAACAGACATCAGTTGTTACTGAAGTGTTTCTCTATGGACTTGTAGGCGTAGTTGCTCCAGCCCTTAGACAGGTACGGTCCGGACATGATGGACAGGGGCGGAAAGCTCACCTGGCCCACCTGGGAGGCGGCCACTGACGTCACGGTGCCCCCGTCCACCCCTGCAGGCTCCACAGCCAGGATCTGGGCACCCAGGGGAAGCTGGATGTTTCCGCTGCCGGTGGACACCTGCACTTGGATGGGCATGCCGCCCTGGGTCGGATTGAACTGCTGTAGGGCTTGGTTCAAGTGGGTCAGATCGATGGTGCCAGACCCACCTGCACCGGATGTCTGGATCTGCAGCATGGCTGGACCACCCTGGCTTAGACGAGCGGACAGAAACTGGTTGGCATCTGCAACGCTCTGACCGCGGAAGTCGACAGTCTGTGTCAGTTCACTCATGGCCTGAGTGAGCAGATCAGTGGCCTGTGCGGCGTCCTGGGCAGATGACCCCTCCCCGTCATACTGCTCCACGGTCACAGTGACAGTGTCCCCGGGCTGGTACTGGTCGCCCATCTCCAGCTTCCCAGTGAGCCCAGCGATGTGCAGGATGCCACCCCGCCCCCGACTGTCCGGGCACGTGCCCGGGTGCTTCTTGCGCTGGTGCTGCAGAAGCTTGGCACGACTGGCATACTGCTTGTGACAGTGGTGACACTGGTGTGGCATCGTGGTGATCGAGCCCACTGTCTGGGAGTAGGTCGGGTTGGGTATGCCTGGAATCTCAGACAGGGCGACCTTCTTGCGACCACTCTGAGGCAGCTCAGAGCCCGGGTGGTTCTTCAGAATGTGCTGCTTTCTCTTGGAGCTTGATTTGTACACCTTGTCACAGTACTGACAGTAGTAGTCTCTCTGTGTCTTCAGAATTGGCAAGTTCAGCTCCGGCACAGCATCAAATTTCAAGTCTGGGTGTCTCTTCGCGATATGGTTCACTAACATTCCCCTTCTCTTGAAGCCCAGCAGACACAGGTGACACTTGTAGATGAAGCGATGGTACTCTGTCGGGGCCACCTTGGGAATGAAGCGCCGGGACGGGGGTCTCATCATCTTCATCTTGTCCCGCTCCTGTCGCTCGGCCGAGTGCATCCTCTGTATGTGCTCCTTCAGTTTGTCCTTGCGCTTGAACTGAAACATCACACAATATGCTGTTGACATGGCTTGTCTTCAAATACTTATTACTCTATGAAGACATAGTAGTGAAATCATTAAAAATAAAATCTTTGTTGATGTAAACTAACTTAAACAAAAACAACAATTTAACTTTTTTAAACTAAAGTTAGATCATTACTTTTCAACAAACTAATAAGTTTGAAGACAAATACATTCCCAAATATTTTTTCTATGTTACATTATTTATTTTTAAAGAACATTATACTGCAATCATATTGCGTTACAAACCTGTTTTCCACATGTGTCACACATGAATTCCTTGATGTTGGAGTGTCGCAGCATGTGTAGGCGGAGCTTATCAGCACGTGGGAACACCTTGCCACACTGCTCGCACGGGAACTGCAGGTGTGTGTGGAGATTCTTCATGTGCTTCTTGAGCACGAGGAACTCTGAGAACACCTTGTCGCACTCAGGACAGTTGTACGTGCCATTGGCGTTCGCATGGACGAAGCTGTGTTCGCGCATGGCGGCAGTGTGGTCAAAGCCAGCACTGCAGATCGGGCATGTGTAGTATTTACTGGTGCTGTGGACCTTCATGTGACAGGCCAGGGCTGAGTTGTTCATTAGCCTTTTCCCACAATGGTGGCACTCGAAAGGCTTGGATTCCTCGATCTCATGCGTCATGATGTGCGCCTCCAGTCGTGACTCTGTAGAGAAACCGCGGTGACACTCAGCGCACCTGAAGTTCCGCAGCCCAAACCCTCTACCTCGCACTCCACGGAACCTGGGCTGCTTGGCGTGCGTCTTCACGTGTTCCACAAGCTCTAGTTGCTGACTGAAGGCGCTGGGACACACTGGGCAGCCTAGAGACATCTGACCATCCTCCCCCGAGCCTGCATGCATGCCCGAACCCAGCACCAAGGCGAGACTGGCGTCTATCCCACTCGTGTGCAGCGTCCCCCCATCACCGGCCTCGTGTGACAACATGTGCAGGTTGAACAAGCTGGTGTTGTCGAACACGAGGTAGCACTGGTTGCAGGAGTGCTCCTGGGCGGGCTGGTAGGTGCCCGACGCGATCTGTGAGTGGATCGTCTTCCTCATCACCT
>Ga0224511_10002584_pt1 | contig 12344 bp, 5 predicted proteins | sample SF_May12_sed_USG_2_FD_169988 | JGI IMG/M metagenome (GOLD analysis project Ga0224511, IMG submission 169988) | Sediment microbial communities from San Francisco Bay, California, United States - SF_May12_sed_USGS_8_1 | ecosystem: Environmental > Aquatic > Marine > Sediment | place: USA... | reverse complement strand
AACATTGTTTAGATGCCCCCTGATAACAGAAAATAAACATTTATAACGTGACCCGGAACTGTCAAGTGTGACCCGCAACTGTCAAATTTACATCATGCCGTTGGATACTATAAAGATAGGAATTTACAAATTAAAAGATTTCATGAGTTGTATAAAAGTAAAGAGGAACAATTTTCTGTGTGTTTTTGTACGGGCCATTTTGTCACGGTGCCCATGAAGTTGACTTGTCCACATTGTTTACAACATTTTTTCTTTGAACATCTCTTCCATTTATATTGTTTAACAGTATATACAGTTCTGTTTCTCCAGACTTTCGTTTAAAGAGACACCCTTCTTTTAATTTCTTTACTGCCCGGAACTATCAAGTTCACTGTATAGTATTACCAGTGTAATAATTAATATATAATTATAGTTCATGTCTTGGTTCATGGTACATTACACTGTTAGCATTATACATGTTTGTATAAAATGTACTGCCCATTTCTATAATTTCAGTAATACTACTGTCCACATTGTAAGAACGTTTTAGAATTCTCATTATAATTGATTTATTCCACATTTACTTCATACTTACAAAAATATGTTGTGACAATAATCAAATAACTGTGTCATTATTACAATACATATTTTACTTGAAAAACACATGTTGCACCATAATATGTTTTAAGTCATGCTGAAAGGAGTCATTTCATAAGCAATTCAGACCATCGTCTCATATTACGATAATGTTTTTTGATTTATGTTATTTCGTAAACAAAATTGTGTTTTCGTTTTCGGTTTGTGTGTTTTTGTGAAAAGGTACTTAGGTTCGTCAAACTTGAGTTGACGCTTAACAGAATTCCGATTTGCCATGGCCTTATATAAACGAAAAATGTATTTTGTGGAAATACAAATGTTAATTTGGTGAATACAGGTAAAACTATTGCACAGAAGGGGTTTAATTCTTAAGTAAACTGATGAAAGGGAAAAACTAAAGCAAACTAAGGAAACTAGAAATATGTTGCCAAAAGGGCATCATTATCAAGCCCGCGCCATAAACAGATTCTATGTTGTTTCCAAACAAAACAATGTTGACCAATTATGGCCTTTGTCCTCTGTCTGCCAACAACGTTTAATGTATAATATTTGATTCTTCTGCACGATACTCCGGCTCAAAGGTAATATTTTTGCTAAAGTATTTTAAAAATCCTTCTTGTCGAACTGAAGGTTGAATCCTGATAATCAATGCTGTTACAAAAAATGTGCCCTCACGTTTGCGGTATCAAAATGATTATAACGGGCAACACTCCGTTACATTAATGTTAAAATATGTGCCAGGACTTTTAATAATTTATCAACCTTTTGGCTCCGGTTTTGGCTCCGGACAATTCAAACCCGGACAAGCGGACGCACGGTCGGACGTATGCACGCACAAACACCGAACCAAAGGAATCACCTCCAGTGAGCCAAAATACATAGTAAAAGAAAGAAGGCAAGATGATTTTAAAAATATAGTTTTTGTTAAGGGAAAGTATTAAATATTTTTACATGAGCTATAAATATAAGCTACATAATTGATCATATCACTAAAATATTTGAGTCAATAAATCTTGATACTGCCTTGCTTTCGATAACATTACCCGCCAATACAAAGATTACGACATTTACACACAATATATTTGTGCACATCTTCAAAGCAGATGCTATGAGTATAAGAATCAATTTCTTGCTATAAATATCGATTTGAACAGAAAATATTCATAGTACGAAAAAAACATTTTGTTTATACAACATTCTTTGTTTGAACATCTCTTCAATATATATTATATATTACCTGTGAAATATGCCCTTGATATTGAACGCAGATTGCAAACTGCTATCCCCTAGGTCATAGTCAGTATTTTGGCACATATCACAGCATATTTCACAGCTTACATGTAAATAACGGTATTATAAAAGAAAAGCAACAGCGATATTGGTTAGGCAAACAACGATTTGTTTTTGAAGAATACGAATCTGTACTTACACATTCACCTTAGAACCAAAAAGAAAGAAATTATTTACCAGAGGTTGGCCAATATGGATACATAGTTGACGCCGGATAGGTTGTTGTTCTTGATGTAGCTGTGAATATATATGTAATAATAGTCATGCAGTAATTCACTACAGTTCTGATCACCATTTATACTCACTGAGGACTGTGGACACGCATCATGCAAACATGCACGCAAAGAGCATAACTAGTTTACACAAAACAAAAAGATAAATATCATTTGATATACAAACAAAAATCACGAATTTTAATTGAACACAAAGTGAATTGTAATACACCTTTCCACAAAGGCTAATCAAGACACAATTAAGTTGCCAGAATGTAACTACTGCATGAACATACAAAGCACAGGCTGCAGGTTATTATTACATCTGCAATCGTTAGTTGGAGCAGGATGCGTTGAAAATTCAATAGAATTTTACAAAGGGAGGAAGGAAATGTCCCCTTAAAACCATTTGCATGCATTGTTGGAGTTCAGAATCGTATGTGCATCTTAAAATATTAACTTGTGTTTCTTACGATGCTTTTTGGGTGAAGATATCGTAAAAAGAAACCATTTTGAAGTATTACATGTAATCAACGACACCAAGGTAAGAATATTATTGTTTGAGAAGGATTGATACTAACGATTTTAAAATGAGACCTGATGCTTTACCTCTGTACCGCAGAGACAACTGAACATATCAATTGTTGTCAACAAACAAAACCAAATCTGTGGGTCACACTTTTTCAACAACGCCGTAATATTTTTTCTATAATATTTTAACATGCATGTATATGTACAGTTAGGTAAGAAATGCCGGAACAAGGGGACAGTATAACAGTATTATTACAAAATTTCGATAGATATCATTGACATACCGTGTTTTATATTTTGGTAATCGACAACGATGTTTCTTTAATAGACTAAACGAATATAACGCTTTCGAACGATTCACATAGTTCGACTACCAACGCTTTATGAATGTAACAGCCGAGTATTTAACCGTCTCACTGGTTAGACGTACGCGCTCGGCTACAAACGCCTGCTTTTTAAACCTAAACGTACAGATAATTGCACATTATTTTGGAGTATTGTTTGATATTTATTTCAGTTAACATGGATCCCATGATAAATAAAATATCTTGGATAGTTCGATGAAACTTTGTGTGTGACCCCATGCTTGTATTCACACGATTTCTTATTCACATGACTTGTTTTATTTTTCACGGTTAATAAATTTGATAGAAGATGTTTTGTTGACAATTTCCTGCAGGTTTACCAAAGAGGACTCGAGGTTTACCCTTTCTCATGTGCCGCCTTATGTTCATCCGGCACTGTCTTTGAAAAAAGAGCCATGCATTACATTGTGAACTACACGAGTTTAGATTTTTACCGGAATACCGTTGTATTGCTTGTAATAATATTTCGTGTATAGTTTTAATACTGTTGTTACTGTGTTATTATGTCAACTTTTTTGAAGTTTTAGATATATGCTATGACTTGTTGTGTATCAAATAAAATCGAAAAAAGTAACATTCACTTTTCTTGCCACAATACAACAGTACTGTACTGTATCTTTTATTTCATTTATCACAGAGTCACAACTTATGACATTCTATCAAACTGAAAACACCTGAGTATTAAAACAGATCACGAACATGCCAACTACTTGTTTGAAATTTAATTTTTTATAGATGTTCTCCGACTTGACCCCGCAAACAGTGGCAAATACTATTGATAAAAACATCACGTGTCCCGGAATGCCTTTAACCGTCCCGGAAAAGCTCTCATCACTGGGTCATTTTAAATGAAAGATATTCAACAGTAAGAACAGCTGTCTACAATTGGAAATTATCGAAGTTTAGTCCAGCTATCAGTGTGTAAAACACCAATGTTATTCAATTATTTCATTGCTTTAAAATATATCAGTGATTAAGTTGTTAGTGTCCCGGAATCCCTTACATAACTGTATATTTGGCAGTTTCTCATATTGACTGGTATAGGACTTACTGCTTAAGTATTGTTATAAATAAGATGTAAACAATTTTGCTCAAACGATACAAGCATAGCATCTTGCGGGGGTTATATTGGTGATAATTTCATGAACTATTAATAAACGCCACATAATTTGTCACATCTTCAAAATGTTTTAGGAAATAAATCCAGATGGACTTGTTTTCGCTGATATTAACCCGCCTATAAATGGATCGCGAAATTAACACATAATATATCCGCGTGTAATTTGTGTATTAGAATGTTTTTCTTGCTAATACGAAGTGAACTGCAAAAAATATTCATAGTCGCCTCGCTCATTAACAATGGTCTATATTACATCATGTTTCAAAGCATATATTAAATTTATTGTGCAATATGAAAATAGCGACAACTTTGCTATTTTAAGCAAACAAAGATTCTTTTATAAAAATTACTAATCTGAATGGAAACACTACCAACTAAGAACTTAAAAGAAAAAAATACTATTGGTATGACTTGGGGAAGTCCAATGTGGAGTATTGGTTGACGCCGGATAGGTTGTTGGTGTTGGTGTATTTGTGAACATCTATTAGTCAGGTAGTTTTTACTACAGTTCCGATCACCATTTATACTTACTGAGGTGAACAAGCAAGTAAAAAACATGAGCGATTAACGCAAAACTAGAAGTTACATTCCATATCTTCTACACACAAAATCATAAAATCTTATTGTAATTTTTGGGAAGAAAATGTAGTTTGTAAAGAACAACAACATGCATGTCCCCCTTCTGCAAAACTATTTTGTTGTCATCACATCTCGCAATCTTCAACAGAAGCATGATGCGCTAAATTTGAAGACGAATTTATAAAGCTAGCATTGTTATGTATCTATAAAACCATGTGTATGGATTGTTTGAGCTCAGAAATGTACATGCATTCTAAAAATGTGAACTTCTTACGACTTACGATGGATTTTGGAAGTTGATACCGGGAAATTTCTGACAGAAAACATTGAAGTCTGACATAATATTAACACAAATTAGGTAAGTCAAAAAATAGTTCAGGGACTTTAAACTTTTAATTTTATTTGTAACTGTTAAATATTTTATCGTTTATTTGACTTTCGTGTGTATTTATATTGTCACAAAAATGTATCTTGTATATATAAGTTATGCTCTCCATGACTATCTACAATAGCATGACCTGAGCACAAGAGAATCACTTATGAACACCATAGACATCCTTATATCTATCTAAGCATAGCCCGCGAAATCGCATTTTAGTCGTGCCGGATCGGATAATGTTTTTTTTCTAGCATTTTGGGTGTGCGTGGAATTTTAATACAGTTTTATCGATAAGGCTAAAAAACAATCTGAAATGTGAGGCCTGTCGAGCGGTTAGTGCACCATTATGTAAGCTTGAGAGCTGTCATGTGGCTGTGGGCGAGCGCTGTGAACGTTGTGAACTGCGATGGGCTAGATAACAATTAAATTTCTTAGGTAAAAATTCCAGTCTAAAAACTGCAAACGCAAGGCCTTTTCTGCCTTTAGGCCTCTTGGTTAGATTTGAGTAGTCATTGACCCAGCTAGGCTCGAGGACCTCGCAATCCCGGTATGTACCATTGAACTAGGGATCACTATCAGTAGAGTTATTGAGCTATTTTCGTTAAATAAGGACACGCTCTGATAACAATATAGGCAAGAATTGTTATTTGCTACTGTACACCTAATTTAAACCTATTTATTTTAGGTCGATTGCGAAACAAGTTATCCCAAATTATATTAATCACTCTCGACCGCTTATTCCAGACGGTATCAATCTCTTTTTTTGAACGTGGTTTGAGGGGAGAGAGAAACCAGACCTGTCCTTATATGCTGAGCGCTTAGCAAGGAAACATATGGCACCATTTTTATAACGTCTTTGGTATGACGCGGTCGGGGATCGAACCCACGACCTCCCGCGAACGCTCTTACCACTTAACCACCGCTGCGGTGATCACTGTACACTTATTGATTTCAAACGGCCCAAACCACAAAATGAAAGCTATATCTGTGAGACCTCGCTCTGGATTGTAGCGGTTGGTAATAACTTTCCACAGTATCGCTCACGGAGGACAAGAAAACCAATAAATCGACAAACGATATTGGTATTCAATATTCTATATCCTGGCAAAAGTACACTAAGATCGTTGCGTCCAATACTCATTTACATGAACGTGTTTTAAAAAACTGTGTTAATATGTGAAATACAATGCAACATGTATTGGCATGTAATTCGCCTAATAACCATATCCAAGACTAGCATATTTGGTTCTTTTAATCTATAATAGGAAAATCAAAATCGTTGAAATCTGCTTAATTTCAGCTCACACGTATTACAATACCAGTTACAAAAAAGGTAATCTCTTCAGTTAATATTGCCAATATAAATTGAAGAGATTTTAAGAAAGTATGTTGTAAACAATGTAGACATGACAAGTTTAATGACACCATGACAAAACGGCCCGTACACAAACAAACACAGAACACACAAAAACACTTAGAACACCAACGCGCAACAGACATTCAGACAGATTATTTCTTTGTGTTTTTCGGATTTTTTATTTATATTTATTATTTATTATTTCTTAAATGATTTCTCTAAGATATGTTGAGTTACCGCCTTGGTACGGTCAATGACTTTCATTGGGGGTTAAAATCAGTTTTCAGCTATAGCAAATCTCACACACTCTTAACATTTTTTGGAGGTGAAAAAGAAATAAATGTGCATTCACTCTCTCAAACCAGGCCACTTAGAAGCTGAACAGAATTATAGGAAAGTAAAAAAAGTATAATTAAAAAGAAAGGGATGAAAAACGGAGAATCCTAAGTACACAGGTATTATGCCTGTAAATATATCATCACAGGTCCGTGGCAGAAGGGCCACGGCTAGAAAAAAGAATAAGGTTTTATGTTTTCATTGTTTACAACATTCATTCTTTGAACATCTTTTCAACTTATATTAAATCGAACACTGACAAATCGGACGCATGGCAAATGGTTCTACTTTACTTACAGATCAATATTTACACGCATTAAGGTCGTAACATTAATATACAAAATGTATTTAGCATGAGTAATTTGAGTCTAATTCTTGTTCATCACTTAATGTTAACTGTTACAGTAAACTACATACGTGGGTAACAATCGACGCCAACGTCTTCTCTGTGGTTGCAGTTGTGACCCCCGAATCCATTATGGCGGCATTGAAAGATGCTGGTCTCCGTCCCAGTACATCGTACATTGTCTAACCAGATCTGGCCCGAGCCGGCTCCGTAATACGCGGATTGGTGTTGCACGGCATAATTCCTTCAAGACACGTAATACTATTATCGAAAATGTGTAAATGTTTCTATTTGTAACATCTGCAATCGCAGATTTACCTTTTCTTTATGAAAATGTATAATCTTTAATGTGTCCTACCGTGTGTATCCAAGCTGTTTGCAGACGACATTTGCGCCGGCATCGGTAAAGTGCGACCCAGTCACTTTTATATTTAAATCCAAACGGGCGTATATAAATCTACTTTTTTCCATCATAACGTGATATAATAAAACAGTCATATAAATGCGCTAAATTATGACGTTGAAATAGGTATGACTTAAATGCAAACATAAAACATGCTATTTAAAATATAAATTTTAAAATTAAAGACTTAAACGTTAGATTCCTCGTGGTGGTAAAAATATAATTCACCCAGTTCTAATAATTCAAACACAATTGCGTTCAAAAGTGTTAGTAATCGTATATGAATATGTTGAAGTTCTAATGTTTCCCACCCATAATATCCAAGCTGTTTACAGACGACAGCGGCGGCGATATCGGTAAAGTCGTCATCACATACCGTTCCCCAAACACCGTTATGAAACACTTCCAGCCGTCCCGAGCCCTGCCGGGTGGAGCCAACTAGTCGAATATTGTTTGAGGCTGAAATGTCATTTTTTTGTATTTGTGTTTTGTATTATAGTGATCCGTTAAAAATAGTAATTTACAATCATATAAGCACACTACACAACACGTCTTTGGTATGTACAACTTAATTCAAGCTCAGCAACTTGCAATAATAACTTCAACAGCACATGCCTTTTTTACTATTTTAGAGTTATGGTAATAATAATTGAACCTTGTTAATCGAATATCAGATCGCTTTGATTGTTTGCACGACTTCGAAACACGACACGCTTAAGTTTAAATACAAGATATAGAAATACCGTAAAATTATTTTTCTTTGTTAGGCATGTTATTTATCGTATTTCTCGATTCAAAAGACGCAAACATATGTTATTCTGAACGTCTATTACGTCTTGTTGTTCTGCGTGATTTCTGCTGTACTATGTGTTTGTTTTTGTACGGGTCATTATGTCATGGTGCCCTTAAACTTGAACCGTCTACATTGTTTACAACATTTTTTCTTTGAACATATCTTCGATCCATAGGACAATTATTGGTGATGCATAAAAGGTATACCATATGTTGACTAAATAATAATCAATTCTAAATATACCAAATGCCAAAAACAAAACAATTTACCACTTACTAGTATTAGTAATCCAAGACTAGAACTTGCCATAGGATGTGATGAATGCCTCTAAGCTGAGCTTTAATATAGGGGATTAAACAGTAGTTAAATTTGTCTGTGGGGCACGGATACCCATACTTTTTTACGATTGACACATATTTGACAACATTTGACCTCGGCCTTTAACTCTGTAAATCTGTAACAACGAAGTATTTATCTGCATATAAATAAAGGAAATCTTCAAATAAAAATATTGAGGACAAAGTCGACAGGGTCAATTTTAGGGACACCAAGACAAACTGGCCCGTATACGTAAAACAAACGCAGTTATGACTATAACAAACACACAAAAAGAGAAGTAATAAATATTTAACGTAAACGGTTTTGATGATGTTGTATGCCCCTGAAAATAACAGGTCTACATGTAGTTAGTATACCTGTGGTTGACGTGCTGTAATTGTAACATTCAATGGTGAAATTGTTGTTGTAATCACAATTTCTGTACGACATATGAATCTCCCAGGGCAAGGAACGACACTGGGCAAGGTTCCATTCAGAGCCGTTACAATGAAGTTCCTGTATTAGTACATACGGCCTCATATACGAGTGGTAGTAATTTCCAGATTGATTTCGGTAGCCATCACTAGAAATGAAAATATCATAATTTAAGTTTATAACACAGTCATGGATTTACAGATTTGCAACCAGGTATAAAATTAAAAAACTTGATTTTATTGAATTTTATGCCATTTTGAGATGATGCACAACGCCGCCTTTTATAATGTGTGCTTACTAGTATTTGATCATAAACAAGTACCTATAACCTAACATCCGGCATACGGCTCGATAGTCATCACTGTTAAAGTAGTCTCCACAGACCGTCCCCCACTGACCGTTGTAGAACACCTGTAGTGTGTGGCTGTACAGATCCATACGGACGTCTCCGTCTGTGAGCATAAAAACACAACTATAAATGTTCCTTGAGTACCCCACGTATCAAACTTTAAAGACCCGTTAATATTGACACATCTCTTTATACTGCATAAAACTAGCAATAACTTTAACAAACATAGTTGAAGATGTTAAGAACTATTCTGTCACGCGTTTTAAGTGTCACCAAGTCGAGAATGCTTGTTTTTCTAACGACCCATGTTTGATAAGTGTGACCGCATTAAATACTTACTATCTTTTTGCATCGATTTAAGTCATTGTACATAAACCACATTGACCTGTAAGTTTTTATTATATTAAACATTGTATTAGGAAGTGCAGTACTTAATTCTAAGACATAATCGAAGATTCTGAGTATTATATAATTTTATATTGTAATTTAAAACTGCATTATCTGTTGCAAGTATATAAAGATCAACATCGACTGGACCTTTTTCAACACTCAATATACACATTTTGTCGAATAACAGTAAGTGGAATTTACAAATACGCAACAACAATACGAGTTTGTATGAAACATCTTTTTAAAGGGATTACTCAAGGGGGTTCTATATCTATATTAAATTAGAAATCCTACCATTGTGCACAGAGCTGTGAAATGACACAACGTACATGAGCATTTCGTGCAACCTGTGTATTGTATCTAATGCCTTTTCATATATATATATGATGTATTCAGATATAGATTGTGTATACCACTTACACCTTTTAACTACATTTAATCAAACTTTAACTGTCTACTAATCCTTACACATGCTAGGAGAATTGATCAGTATTGAAGGGCATAACCATATAATTTGCAGTGACAGAATATCATTGTACAGTTCAACTAGAGTTCACCATCGAGTAATCCCTTTAAGTCATGTTACCAAAGAGCATCCTGGTTCTTTTCATATTATTGTTTGAAAAATGAAACTATTTTAAAGGTATTATAAAATAATAAATATTTTTGTAACTCTCATACCCATTGCGGTGTCTGTATTAACCAAAGACACTGTAGGTGGCGTTGTTCCCCGCCAGCCTGAAACATAAATCATTTAATTATTTAATAATAGATAATGGATAAAAATGAAATAACATTACAAACAAATAATAACGGGACATATATTTTGAGAATGAAAATAGGTATTCATATATGTACATGTATTTGCATCAGAAGAACGTTTGTAAGTACCAATGGCATATACATCCATGGATAAACGGTTTTATTTAAAAGATAATAAAACGCTGCATTTATAGTATTTCTACAGTGCAACACGAGTAAGAACCATAATCATAAAACCAAATGTGTTATTAAACGGATACTGTTTTGTTTTGTCGTACAATGTTTAAAACATCTCACGATAAATAGAAACCATCAAATAAGTAAAGACAGTTTGGGGCATTTCGTATGTACGATACAAATACAAAGCTATTTAACTAGTATAATTTTAAATTATATATTTATCACAACCATACACATGTCCATGAATGTTGATTCTTAAAGATGTGCTGACCAGAATTGTTTACATGTTCCCTTTTTACTACACTTAAGCAGTAAAACCTACTATCGTACATTCGAGACACTGCAAGATAAAATATGCATGTCAATACTTTACAGTTCAAAATGTGTGGCCGACCTATTTGGTTTTGTTTGCTAACGTCGTAGAACCATCATTGTCATAATTTATATATTATTACTGGATGGCAATAATTAAATATTATTTTATAGCTCGAAGTTATTAACCCCGACTTGACCTTCCAAATTAGCATCTATTAAGGATCTACACCCCACCTTTTCAAGACGGTATTAAGTAGTGGGTATATATTAATACTACTTAGTATTAAATATATATTAGCAAGTCTTATTGAAATGTGTCAAGGATAGTCGCGCATGCGCAATGTGAAGTAACACCATAAATTGGTCGCCATTTTGTTGACAGCAAGACGACGAGGGCAGAACTGTAAATTGTTATAATTATTAATATTGTGAATTAAATTTATGTCATCTATAATGCATATGAGGGTATGATTTCGTGTTTAAATCACTTTTGGTAGTAATTTTGAGGGCCAGTTTTATAAGTGAACAGATGACCTAGATTATTAAACACAGATTACATCTGTAAGATTTCACCTTAATTACATGTTGTAATTATTATATGTGACCTGTTTGAATTAAATATTAAGTTAAAAGACATGTTTTGTGTAAACACATGTTTTGTAGACTTGGATATTTCATAATTAAGTTTATAAACAAGAATTTAATGACAATATGACATAGTCTCGGTTTCTGTTCAATAGATAATATCTTCTTGTATAAACACATAGTGTTAAACTTATCGGTGTCGAAAGCCCTTTGGTGGACACTCAACATTTTTATGAGTATTGTCAGAGTTGTTGGCTCTTGGAAAAAAAACTTAGGAGAACACTCATGTTTTTCTTTAACTTACAGGGCTAGGAAAGTCTTTGTATTTTTAATAAAGGAGACGTTCTATTTTTCTCTATTTACTATGTTGAGAATAGGTTAATGTAGGATTTATTTAAAATTAATTTAAATAATGAAGTAAATATTTCTTTTGTTTGATTCCTGCTCTGTTTATACAGGTAGACTGGAAGACTGGACTATAGTGGCTCGGAGAGCGATACTCGAATTTATATGTAATATCAGTAAATAAATAGTAGAAACTAAAGCGTCATGGATTGTCTTGGTCTTTAAGGCTGTGTTCACATGTGTGCGCACACGTCATCCGTCATCCGCACACAACTTTCACGTACAGAAATTGAAATAAACGCACTCATTACTTTTAATAGAAGTGTTCAGATGTGTACGCACACGTCATCCGCCTTCCGCGTCCTTCATCCGCCATCC
>Ga0224511_10002583_pt1 | contig 12345 bp, 5 predicted proteins | sample SF_May12_sed_USG_2_FD_169988 | JGI IMG/M metagenome (GOLD analysis project Ga0224511, IMG submission 169988) | Sediment microbial communities from San Francisco Bay, California, United States - SF_May12_sed_USGS_8_1 | ecosystem: Environmental > Aquatic > Marine > Sediment | place: USA... | reverse complement strand
TCTATCTCTCCGCCGGTCCGTCACCAAAACCTAATGTTGGCTACAACTTAGCCATTTCCTAATATTTCTTCATCCAACTTTCAAATATTATTGCCCATGACAACATGATGCAGATTTGCTGTAGTTTGGCCCCTCTTTTGAAGTTGGATTTTGCTAACTATTTTGTTTTCCTGACAATGAATCCGCTGGCGACACAATTGTTCAACTGAACACTCATCTTGTTTACTTTATTAGCAAAACATGATCTTAGCAATATGTGTATATACCTTGTATTTTGTTTTACTTCCACATGAGGCTTACGCTAAGATATTGCATAATAGAAATTGACCAGTCATATCCGGACTAACTTGGAACAACTTTCGTACAGCTAAATGCATCTGACGGTGTTGCCTCAAGCTACAAATAACAAGGCATTCTTACAACACAAGGTTAATGCCAGTATTAACAAAAGTGTGGTGTTTAAGTGAAACCTTGTATGTTGCTAGTTTTTAACATATGTTTCCACGGTCAGGGAAGGGAGATGAATATTGTGAAACCTTCAATACGTTGAACACGGATTACAAGTTTTTAAAGCGTATGGGACTATAATGTTTATCTTGTAACTCGTGCGGTTGTATGCGGCAAACATTACAAGAACATTATATTTTTATTTTAAACAGCAATGTCTTGTGAGTGACTATAAAGGTAATGTATGCAGTGTATAGCTATTGAAGACAAATACATTTGTTCCATTTGGTCCTCTCAGCATGTGATATGTAGGCCTTGTTAGGGGGCGTTATTGATGTGGCATATTTTATTAGCATTGATGAGCAGTTTCAATTAAACCGATGTTTATAGTTTCCCTATGCAGGCCATGCTTCTTGGTTACTTTCCATTATAATTCTGGAATTCAGTGCTTGTGTAGTGGATGTATAATGTTGCCCCATCATTGTGAAGTTAAATTGTTATAGTCCTCTGAAATCATTGATTGTATGTTGTTAACAACTACAAATAGAGTTCCACTCATGCGCTCCACCATACGAATTTATTAATTTATAACAAAAACAGACTTCAGTATGTATTTGTGTTGGTTTCGGTGTTGAATATGGTGTACAACTGAGCAATTACAGTGACTGTCATACAAATCCCGTATATTATAAGGACTATACCAATAGATATGATGACTGGTCCAATACTACAAGACGTGTCTGTCTCAAAAGTAGCCACATACTTGATTGACGATATTGAGAAATTGTTCCAACTACATTAAGGCTTCGCTTGATGCATTTACATAACAACTTGTTTAACTTCAACTCGTTTTAGACGTTGTAGACTTAAAGGAATAGTTTTACGAAAATTGGTTTAGGTCTTGTGCCCAATTTATAAAACTTCCATGTTGACATTTTTATGTTTTAAATATCTAGTAAAACTTGTTGAAACCTGCGTAATCCTAGTAGTGTGTGCTATTTTAATTATATCTTGAAATTTTAACGAACGTGCAGCCATAAACGCAAATTATGACACCATAATGTGGAACCTGAGACATAGTTCAAAACAGCTACTGTCAAACTGACTTCATTTATGGTGGAACAGAAAGATTATAAACTGAGCTGCATTTTCACCTTTTCCCTGGTATCTTATAATAGCTCAGTCATTTGGCTAATGAACTATAAAAACAAAACAGAGAGAATATGTACAAAAATCCAAAAATACAAACATGTGAGTACCAGATGTCTGCTGTGACTTTTTATTTTGCAAGTTTCGTGTTGTTCTAAGTGTTTGATTTTGTACACGCCAATTTTTTATGGTGACCTGAAACTTGTCTAAATCTTTATTGTTTGCAACATTTTCTTTGAACTTTTCTTTACTTTTTATTATATTGGAACTGACAACACACTCATACAAAATTAGTTGTACAGTTGTACAATGTACTATTCGTATTTGCATTTTTCCCAACAAATCGACTGCAGTTTTAAAGTACATGTACACTTTTGCACGCTGATATAACCATCACAGTTATATGTATGTTTATATATGTTAGGACATCAGCTGCAATTATGTAACTAGTGCCATGCAGTGTCCTACTAAGTAATGAACCCAACTTTCTCAGACAGAGTAAAATAGTTAGTATCCAGTCTGGCAATTTGACACGTAGCAACAGTGTCTCGTCCGGGTTCGTTAAGTAGTAACTGTTTGAATTGTGTTAATGCCATATGTGATTATTTTCAAATACGAGACGCTATAAGTTAAGTTGTGCTTGTCGTTTTCATTTTCTAAAGTACATACTCACGGTTTTACGAGTTTTTTTGTGAAATATTGATATACATGTATTATTTTCTTTTAAGAAGACAATTCTTATAAAACAAATATGTTTTTTGCGCTTAAAGGTGTGTGGTTGTCTCAAAGCTGTATCGAATAAGAACTGTTTTTAAACAGAGTGACCTCTATGCATATGGTATACAGTATACGCATAAAATGTCATTTATGTAGTTTAAATGATGTTAATAAAACGTTGTAAAATGTCCATAAGATGCACGACAAAAACCAGATACATCTTTTAGTTTTCCTTGTTAACAATCACTGGCATTACCTGATAACAAACTTCCAGTATGTCCCTGGATTTTACAATCTTACTGTATCCGTTTAGCCTCCCGGCGATACACTTCCAGACAATCCGGAAAATAATACTACATCAGGCCATATTATGTAAAACCTATTGCACTTTAAGACAACTTACGAAAAAATGGCTTTTTCTAACAACATTTGGATATTCTATACCTCTGTTGAGTCAACTTGTTATCGGTTAACACGGTATGTGGCAGCGGATTTGAAGCTTTTGAACTGCTTTATGTACTGTTACTAGTAATAGGTCGTCACTCACAATCATCCCACTTGAAAAACCAGTCTTGTAAACTACGACCAATATATTAACTAGGTACATGAACAGGTACATACATTCTCCTAATCATTGCATAATAACTAGGAATTATTGATACTTAGGGCATATACATAATAACAAATCTTAAGAAGTGTACATTCATAATAGAGTTATGTTTAGCGAAATCATTCAATCATGAAATAACGTTATACCTCATCAAATATAGAACACGTTGTTTAATGTTCAGTGTTGCACCTTATTGTTCAACTGAATTACAACTTCTTTGTAAACATTTTTTTAAATTAAAAAAAAACTTGACTTATAATTATCAAACAAAAAACTACTTGAAATAAACTGTCTTCGAAGTTATTACATAATTTTTTATCTTAATCGTGTGGTACATATGTAGACTGTCGAACACTGTGTAGACGTCTGACGTTATGACAGACTTTAGATCCGTAAGGTGCTGGTACTTCCAGCTTCTTATATTTCGAGTAGATCTGTAGCGGATGAAACGTATGTCCGTAACAACGCGGATCGACTAATTGCCTGGCCTGATCGATTGATTGATTGATAATAGTTTTACGTCAAATTCGCAAAAAGGTTTTGCGGGTCAAAACGACTGGAGTCTACATCATACATTGTTTACCTCATTATACAACACATCCAAATACCGACGACATCTGCAAAAGTTAAAAAGCTGTAGATGATAAACCAGCCACATGACACACCGTTTGACATGTCGGTTTTTCCGGGAGCGTCTTTTAGACATATTGTAGTACCATATAATTGAGGCGAGGTATTATGTAGATAAATGAAACCTTATAAAACAGTAGACGATCTTATCCGAATACTCGTTAACATCAAGGCCTAGCGGCCAAGTCGCGGTAAATTGTGAGTTTATTGCACTATGGGTAATTATTGTTTGGCTTAGAGGGAAGACTGACCATACTTGTGTACTTTAAAGAAAATGTACTTTTCAATGTGTTAATGACGCAACCAACCGCAAGTTTTGGTAGACATACATAACAATCTCCATTCCGAGACAGAAGAAACACACCTTTGAAAGAAAGCAACAAACAAACAAAGTTTCGCTTAAACACCACTTATATATGTTTATATTGGCATTATCATTTTGTTATAAGAGTGTCTAGTTATGTGTGGCTTGAGGCAACACCGTCAGATACATTTAGCTGTATATGAAGGTGGTTCCAAGTCAAAGAAGACCGGTCAAATACCGGTCAAATACCATTATCCAACATCCACTGTACTTAAGCCTTAGCCACGTGATGAGGTACGCAAAAATAATACAAGGTACATAAACGTATTGATGGGAACATATTGTGCTGAAAAATGTAAACTAGATGAGTGTTCAGTTGAACACTGGTGCCGATGTCGTATTCATTGTCAGAAAAAACGGAAACGATAACAAAAGTGCAAAAATGGGCGTTAAGTACTACGCTACAGTACAGCCAGCGCGGAACCTTCATAAACCCTCTGGCCCCGGTGGTTAGAATTATCCACGCGCGGTCGAACACCGCGGCCGAACACCCTTTGACCCTGGTGGTCATGACCCTCGCGTTTCGCGATGACCGAACGCGAGGATACGCTGTGGTCGCACGCGAGGAATCATCGCGGTCAACGGTTTTCATCGTCTACATAATGCACATGTAAATTGTATAAAATAAGCAATTAACCATCAGGGACCACCGTGTCCGGCCATCGGGATCCGCGGTGTTCGTACACCGCGTCGCGCGGTGTTCACTGCCGTGGGCAATTGAACGCCGGTGACCACCCGAGATATCAGCAAAAAATAACCGATCGCGGTGGTCATTTTCAGCGAACACGTTGAGGTAAATCGCGGTGATGGGTGTTCAAATGAAGGTTCCGCGCTGGCTGTAATGTACGTTTACGTGACGGAACGACAGAGAGTCAAAGCGATCCAAAAGCTTAGAAAGGGTGACCTAAAAGTGTATAAAGTATTCTCGGTCTGATTAGCATGTGAACTGTTCATCCTCAGTAGTCTCTTATAAACTATTCATTAATAAGGTGCGTTGACAGCTCATTTTTACATTGTCTGCTTTGTTTAAATAAAGAAATAGTTAGGTTATTACATTTTAGAGAAAATAGCAACCTCGAGCGTAACATTGTTATCCACATTAAACAATGTCTCAAACGTTCACCGACAATAAAATCTTTCAATCAGATATGCTGTTCACAATCACATTAAATGCATTACATCTCAGGGAAGACAATTGTGATTGATTACAATGAAACCATTATAGGGAGCAATTACTAAACATCGTAATCACACACAACGTAATTATTCGCCTTTAAGCCTTTTTTAAATGACTATAACTGCAGTCAGAAACAATTAATCACTCATACGTCTAACGGAAATTTATGCTGACAATACGGTGCTCGTGTATTTGGTAGATGCATTTGTAGTATTTACAGTAATTGGGGATTGTTTACAGTGATTGAGAATAATGGGTGTCTAGCCGCTTTCATTATCATTAATTCACAAGCATTCAGGCATATACTGCATGAACGATCTTTATGTTACATTAAACTGATAGTAAGACACGGCGCCATCACAAACACAAGAGTTTGTTCCTCTGTGTTAAAATATGTTTGTACACTTAAACTGAACACACACTAGATTCTCACTGACATTTAAACGCCCACGCGCATATTAACGCGCACGTGCGTGCCGTTGATACTTCCAACGTGTGGCAATAATAACGATTACAAAATGCTTGCTATACTAAGTTATATATCATTTTGTTAGCCTCAATAATGTCAAGTCTATCGCGTAAACAGTTAATTTGACAAATGATATTTCGTCTTTGATATACTGTTGTCTGTGTCGTTATTACGCATCGGTATATTATATGTTTTATATTGTATTAATTAATATGAAAAATAATTCTACTATAAGATCTATGTATTACACAAATTGGTAGACTGTTGTTGATGCTCACTAAATCAAAGACTTTGTCTGTTTCTTGTCAGTTGACGACCCGAAATTTTTCCATTGTTTGTAATTTTCGTTCTTTGATTGAAACAAAAACAAATTGGTCTTCTTTGATTGCGATTGATAATAATAATTTAATAGATTTTTAGAATTAAGTATCATTTGAAATGGTTGTGTTTGTAGATTACAGTGTAAGGTAGACAATATCGATGCCATGTATAACTGTAACCACATTGAGAGCCAGAAATAGATGTCAATTGTTTGTTTTATACTTGAACATAACTAATTATAATGTTGAAAGAGTACAACTTGATGATAACAACATAACTAATCATTTGTGAAAATGTACAACTATTTTTATTAGAAGACTTAAATACTGTAAGTAACAAAACTGTGTGATGCGTTAAATATGTTGACGTCATTGTTTTCATTGACACTATTTCGAGAATTGGATACACAACACAAACTCAACAAAACTAGATAATATATTTACTTCTTTAGTGTCAGTCAGAGCATGACACGGGAGTTGTAGTAGTATATATTGTCATTAATAATTTACTTATGCGTTAAAGGAGTATACTTGGTCAAAGAAAACGTCAATGTTTACGGTACAGTTGATAATGAAATATAAATTGAAAGAGTCAATTCATATTTTTACTAAGCAATTAGTATTTTAGCTTGAACGCAACTGAGAATAGGTAAAACCCTTAGGAAGCATAGTCTGCATATGAAAATAGCAGCCTCGGTTTTGTTGAAGCAGTTTATTAGTGGTTATAAAAGATGCCACACCACTGATGCCCTCTAGCGCATGAGCGCAACTCTACTTTCAAATGTAAACAGCATACAATCCATAATCTCTGGGGAGCAAACAACATATAAATACACAATGGAATGGTACGGGGCGACATTTTACAGTCGCCACACAAGCACCATACACTAGTTGTAGTAAGACTTGTTAAATGCAACTGAGTAAATGGAAAGCCCTCATGTGAAAAGAGCAGACCGGGTTTTATTAAAGCTGTTTCTCAGTAGTAATTAACGATGCCGCACTACTGACGCCCCCTAGCGCATGAGCGGAAATCTACGTTCAAATGTAAACAACATACAATATATGAAACCAAATCACAGAGCTAGTTCTGCAAAATTTCAATTGCGTTTTGCTTACAATGTTTGTAACTGACTCGCAAACAAAATCTACCAACACATTGCATAATTTAATAATACTTTCAAGTTGAAGTCGTTGTTGTGATGTACATTCCCAATAAAGAATAAAGTCTGCATGACAGAATTTTTACCGTACCTCCAAATATCGTTCAGAATTTAATATATGCGTATTTCGTATAGTTAGACATAGACAAAACATTATGCGTGCAAACAATGTTACTAGACATGTCAGCGCGCTAATGGCGTGACGGTAACTTTAATTTGACCAAAAGCGGGCACAACACAAATGTTAATTCAACATCGCACATTCATACTCATACTAATCAACAGCAACACACTTTTGAAAGAATACTTCAAGTGCCATCATTAATTGTATAACAAATCATTTTAGGGACAAAACATTAAGTGAGTATTTCAAAAAATATAAGTAAAAAAGCAGTTGTTACCATTTTCGAACGCGATATAGTGTTCCAATCATTATATGGAACAAATATTAAACTGGATGAGAAAGAAGTATTTCGTTTCTTTTATAAAATACATGAACAACATCATGACCTAATATTTTATAAACTATTAAGTTTACAAACGTAAGGTGTATACATGCAAACAATTATACGTTTTGATAAGCATTGAACTTTAGACGAAATATGTTTTAAACGACACTGAGTTTGCATAATCTTATCAAAATGATAACAGAGTGTATTTGTAATACAAGTTATTAGTTGTCAGCTATTATATATAAATATACATTAAATAACAAAGCTACCATTCCTGTAGGCATAAGAGTTAAACTACCGTAAACATTAATGAACTTTCGTTGAATTGTTCGAGCATACAAAATGTTAAAGAACTACAAGTGAAATAAAAGGTTATGTATTGCACGAATCGTCGTTTAAACTGTGTGCACCATTATATGTTAGTTTAGTCATTATGTCCGTTTGCAGATACTTCAAGTATAGGAAATGAATACTGAAAACCAATACGGCTGACAAATCTGACCACTTTCGGTCTCATTTACACCAGAGTTTCTCTCTCAAATGTCATTCACACAGTGCAATTACCATCACTGTCGCGAACTTATCGTTCAGATGTCGTCTTATGTGTATTATTGTATCAGAGAAAGGTACACTATTTTGCTCATATTCGTTTATGTTGAATGTTCTGGCTGCTCTATCTGAAGAAGAAGTTGACCTAATTAAAATACAAACTATTAAAGAAATTCAACTAGAAATAAAGTATTGTATAGCTTGATGACATTTTGTGTGTATACATAAACATTAATGTAACTAGATATTTTAATTGGAATGTTTTATTTTCACGATATTATTAATTAATTATAACTTATGTTCGTATACTAGAATTTTTTACAACGTTTACCCATAAATACTCTTCTGAACCTTTCCAACACAGTTTTAATGGTAACAAAAATAGTACAGAAGCGACGTCTACAGCCGAAACAAAAGTGAACCTGCACGGTGACATAGTAATAGAGTATTTGTCTCGTTTGGCGGTTGGTCTTCACTTCAATCTAGGACAACGCGTTGCCTGATTATAAATTGTCATTTTGACTTTAGATTAGGATTGTGAATATATGACTAACGCTTCTACATGTGCATTGATCATTGTGCACAATATAACGTCGGCCATGAATTGCTATAACGATATTCTAAATCAACCATGGTGGTTAAAGGACACAGACTGCAAATCTAAGGACCCTGAATCCATGACTAGGCCGTCCTATTAAACTGTACTAATACATTTAGTTGAAAACTGGTGTTAGTATAGTCATGAGATCCTTCCTAATGTAACCGCTCCACCGTGATGTAACTTCATTCATGTTGACAAAACGACGTAAAATATGAAAAAGCAATGTCACCCCTCACTCTTATACCTGAATTGCACAAAAGTTGCTTACCCAGGTATAAACCTCATCTGTGTATATACATGTGCAGTGTAATATAAGACTAAGTAAATAAGTGCCGTCTGCTTCCGGTATCAGATTAAACCTCACGATGGCGTAGTAATATAAGGAATGATTCTTATTTTGGTGCGGTTCATGCAGATTGGACGTGCATGCGAGAGCTAGCAAATCCACAAACCGCACCAAAATTGGAATCATTACTTTTATTTACATTTTTTCTGAGTACATGTAATTTAAAAGTTTAAACTTTCTCAAAACATTTTCAAAATAAAGATTAATAAAACTATCCAGCTACCGTCTGAATTTAACAGCGTTATTGAGCAAGTGACGTTGTTTTATTAAGTAAACAATGACCTCATTTTCGCGCGTCAGAGCCGTGCGGGTCATGCAAAATGAACGTCGCTTTTTTGAGAATTATAAGCGAATGTAAATGTAGAGTTTTTGTCTCGTTTGTCTTACGTTCAATCTAGGACAATGCTATACAGGTCCAGGTTTTCTCCATTAATTCGATTTATTGTATGTTTGTGGTGTTTTCGATCGACATTAATTCAGTTTATTGAAATCATATTGATAACACCTGACTGATGGGATGTTTATGTAGTCTATTTGACTTCACAAATGGTGTTGAAAATCCAATATTTACATTCGCCTATTATTTTCTAAATGAAAAAGCGACGTTCATTTTGCATGACCCGCACGGCTCTGACGCGCGAAAATGACGTCATTGTTTACTTAATAACAGAACGTTGATTGGTCAGCGTAACGTCGTTTGACCAATGAAAACAACGTCACTTGCTCATTAACGCTGTTAAATTCGGACGGTAGCTGGATATTTTTTATTAATATTTCTTTTGAAAATGTTTTGAGAAAGTTTAAACTTTTAAATTATTCTGACAAAATGTAAATATAAGTAATGATTCTTATTTTGGTGCACGTCCAATCTGCATGAACCGCACCAAAATAAGAATCATTCCTTAACTGAAATATTGATGACTATGATCCTTTTACGGACACACATATAGCAGCCTAACGCACATTTTCAACAATGCAATACTTATTAAGCAAACGATAATGCAAACGAAAAAGCATTACAGGTTGAAAAACTCTTAAGACATTAGCATCAAAACTATAGTGTAATGAACCTTATATCATTAAACGTATTTTAAGTCCAATTTAACCGTGCTTTCAACCATCTTTGGTTATTACATTAGGTCTGCACCACGTTGATTTCTATGTCGATGGATTCCTTGCACCATTGCAAGTTAATGTGGAATGAGTACTCGCGCGTGGAAAATGAATTCTTACTGTATACAAACCACGTATGTGTCAGAAACAGCTAAGTGTCTGGACATGGTTACGTCAGACAAACTCAGGACTTAGTAAAAACATTCGGATTTGTCAATAGCGATGCAGTGCGGTTTGACCGAGTGTACAACGATGACTTTGTTGAAACACCTTCCATAACAACGTAGTCATTGCTGTCTTTGCCATGGCACAAGCTAGATAAAAACTCAACAACTATCTCCGACCCTTAGGTGACAAAGTGCTATAATTCCAATTTCATTTTATTCACTGAAATATCGGGCCAGTGGTCTGGGTGATTTCCTAGGCGATTAGAAAATACATGTATAAATGATCTTCTTCTATCTAAACGTCCTGTTGTATTTCCGATATAGTTAATCCAAATCAATCGTTTTAACGACTATACGTCCACCAGTCTACGTTATTGTTTTCAGCTAACCTCATTGCTTGATCTTAAAAGCAGTTTATCGATATTTTTATTAGTTTAAACAGAAGTAAAGACCTGGGTCAATAGCGAGCCTTAACAGCTGCACTGAAGCAAAACCCTGAAAAGTGTTGTACCCTTTAAAAAATTGAAAACAAAAGAGTATACTTTTATAATGTTTTTGACAAGTGCTTAATTAAAGATAATTTTCACACTGTACCGTATGGAATGTAATTTAGGATTAATTATTATTCACAATAATTACCTGTACATAATGTATAACAACTCTTATTAGTAATTTAAAGATTGATATTCTTGTTATGTACATTATAATATAAAACATATGTTTTATGTATAATATAAAAATACTCTAATAAGACATGTGTTGTTTGTAAAAAAGACGTTTGAACGACCAAATAGCCGACTGTAGTCTATGTATATTGAAAAGTATTCCTTAATGTTAATATTTATTGGTATACAGTCAACTACATGTATCTTATCTCAAAATCAGTTTTCTCAAATTTCCGGTTATGTCAAACTGTTTTTTCGCGGTCCCGTTTTCCCCCTATAGTTTCTATATAGTTCGACTCCGCTTAACTCAAATTCGGATGTGTCAAAATATCGGATATATCAGACGAAATTCTTTGTCCCCACACGTATAAAACGGTTAAAATCAGTTGGTCTATCTCAAACTCCAAAATCGCTAAAAGATGAAAAACAAAAACAATAGTGATTTTCACACCTACATTGAAACTCGCGAAGATTTGGGCTCGAGTTTTATCACCAATTATCGGCAATCAGGACGTCACGTAATTTAGAGAAAATGTTATTTGATTAGTATTTAATTTCTTTTAATCAATTAACGCCGATTAAAGCGGTTTAGTTTGTACTTCTTGTTGTAACAGATTTTGAGAACTTGTTGACACGGCCTTCTCAACTTGTAAACAAATGGAGAGGTCGCGTAAGCGATTTTATTATTCATCAACTTTTTACCAAGAATACACGTACTGATCATTGAATAAACTAGAACTCCGCGAGTCGGATGTGTCGCCTGACAAAAAAAATAGTCAACATAAAAATGTTAATTAGTTTTTTGTTTTACAGTTATTAGCAATGTGAATCCACATTCCTTCGAGTCATTGCAATAAACATGCATAACACGTTTGGAGTCATTTGAACCTGTGGTGACAAAGTTATGCTCCTGACAAGAAATTCTCTACAAAAATCAAAGGGGATTAATTCAAAAACGGAAGAAGGTAGATATACGGTTCTTGTGCATTGCCAGAAACATGCATACCAAGAATGGAGTCATTCGAACCTATGGTGACAAAGTTATGTTCCAGACAAGAAATGCACTATAAAATCAATCAAAGTGAAATAACTAAAAAACGGAACAAGGTATAGTTTTGGTTCTTATGCACTGCACTTCGCGTCATTGCCAGAAACATGCATTCTAAGTATGGAGTTATTTGAACATATGGTGAGAAAGTTATGCTCCGGACAAGAAATGTTCTATAAAATCAATCAACGGGGAATAATTCAAAAACGGAACAAGGTAGAGTTACGGTTCTTGTGCACTGCACTTCGCGTCATTGCCAGAAACATGCATACAAAGTATAGAGTCATTTGAACCTATGGTGCGAAAGTTATGCTCCGGACAAGAAATGCTCTATAAAATCAATCAAAGGGGAATAATTAAA
>Ga0224511_10002581_pt1 | contig 12347 bp, 9 predicted proteins | sample SF_May12_sed_USG_2_FD_169988 | JGI IMG/M metagenome (GOLD analysis project Ga0224511, IMG submission 169988) | Sediment microbial communities from San Francisco Bay, California, United States - SF_May12_sed_USGS_8_1 | ecosystem: Environmental > Aquatic > Marine > Sediment | place: USA... | reverse complement strand
AATACCAGAGTTCGAGTGCCTATGACCATGATTTATCTCTCAGTACATACCTTCCCTGGCAAAGTGGACGATCATGCCAGTGAGGGCGGGGTCCTCATTGAGGTTCCAGAAGTGGGGCACCACCTTCTTGTCTCCCTCCTCCTTGTCTGCAGCAGCTATGCCTCCCTGAAACATGTAAGTTACATCCCTTAGATACAATTTTGCCATTAGCACATGGAATATAGCCAGTGACATTAAATAAGTAAGTTTGTGTGTGTTCTTTTGTTTTATGTTTTGTTTTTAGGTACATTTTTAACACATGTTTGTGTTATTTAGCCAGATTGGATGTTAAACATTATAGAATTTCTTTGCTTGTCCAAAGTCTGCTATCGTAGTGCTGACAATGCCAAAAAAATTACCTTTATGATTCACTAGACTTTTTGATAGAAAATTGCATTAAAAAGTGTTTCTTCTGTAAAGTAAAATTCAGTACTACCTGCATATGGCAGTGCAACAGTAGCAGGATGTTACGCTACCTTGTTGGCCTGTGAAGCCTCCGCCATGCGCTGCTCATACGTCTTGGAGAGGTTCTCCAGCTCCTCTTCCTTCTTCCTCAACTCCTCCTCCATCTGACGCTTCATCTCCTCCATCTCTGTAACCACGGCAACCACACATCAACACGGAACCAGATTACCATGGCAACCACACACTAACACTGAACCTTGTAACCACGGCAACCACACATCAACAATTGACCAGGTTGCCATAGCAACCACACATTAACACTTGAATAGGTTACCATAGCAACCACACATTACCACTGAACCTTGTTACCAAAGCATGATATACTACAAGTAATTTCACAGCCAGAGCTATGTTTCTGAACAATTCCATTAGGAGTAATAATACATCATACAAACCACACTACACAGCTACCAATTGACAACCCTATCAAAATCATCAAACACTTACTTGTCATGTTATTTAATGAGATTTTGGAGCTTTTATAAAGTTTTAGAAAGCATCTCTACAGTACTACATGGTAAACAACCACCACTTATTATAAAACAACCAACAACTAAACCTAGTAATACAATTTGTTTCCATGGCAACACTTTCAAATTCCATGACAGGCATTCAAAGATTACAAGGCGATAACTAGATTTAGCCGTAAATCACAAATAATAACAACTAAAACAGAATCGGACATTGTCTACATGTATCAAAACACGTCATGTTAAATGGACATTGTCACAGTTCTACCATGCAACACTATAAATAAAATACATTGTTTTTTATGTTTCTATTGCAACCACTAACAGCTGCCATTTTCATCCACCACCTGCACATCAAACTCAGACAGCTACTAGAATAAATGGTAGCTATGGGAATCACACATAATATATGCATTAACATGTATCTATATAAATAACTATAGCTACATGAGTTACCTTTGACTTGTTATTTTTATGCTGCTAATGAAAGAAAATGGGAAAGTAGAAAATATAAAGAAAGCTAATTAAATTTAATAAAGACAATAAACTGATTGAGAGGGTAAAAATATATAATTATAAAGACATGAAAATATATATATAAAGAAATGAAAGAAAAGTATATAGGTAATAGCATTTTTTTCTAAATTTGGTAAACATTATTAACTAGAAAATAATTAAAACAGTGAGACAATTTACCCTGACCGGAGCACTCAAAGTATTGTTGCCATAGCAACTGCATTGAGGAATCACTATAATCAGCCACCATATCTATGCCTTTCAACACCATTTTCACAAGTCTATGTTTTCCACTATATAACTGGTTCTATGTGAATGCTAGGAACACTGTGCTGCCCTTTCTCATTACGGTGTCTATAATTATTGTTTCTAAATGTACATGTTATTTCAAAACTCTCCACAACAATTTCAGGTAGACCACTATCCAACTGTGACAGTCTTTTTGTAAATGAAATGAATAATAAGAAGTAAATTTGTCGTTTAAATCACAATTTAAAAATTGTTGACTGTGTTTGTCGTTTACATTTAACTGTTCATTTACGCCGACCCGTCTTTAAACAATAAAATTAAGGGAACAAATATTTGTTCATCAGCACTTCATCAGTGGGTCAACAATTAAATCATGGCGTTTAGAGAGAGACACATTTTCTTGATGAACTGTGGGCAATATTATTTATGAGTCTAACTTAAAGTACAGTGACATACTGTGAACATGTGCGAGTCATTTAAACACCATGCAGGACTCTTGACCGTTGGAATTAAAGGGTATCAGATTATCAATAAATTCACAGTTGCTCAGAGTGAGATAAGTTCTAAAAAATAGAAATGTATAGAATATTGTTTTAAAATGCTAGCCCTGCAAATAGCTGTCCTGCACAGACTGTGTCACTGTGGGATTATGAAAAAATGTTCTTTAAAAGCAAAGTACTGTGTGGTAACTGTTAAATATACAATCATTGTATGAAAGGGATAATATGATAAATGATATTTTTAAAGAAATGTGTGCATATAATGAAACTTGTCCATTTAGGCATGCAAACTTTGAGGTTGAAAACATTTTACATAAGATCATGCCTGGATTTCATACTATTTTTACCTACTGTTGAACATTAATATTAATACTATCTTTGGCACATCTTAGATGTATCATAACATATATTTATATATAGTAACAGGCATTTTGTATTATGTTTATTATATAAAAAAATTCTGACAGAACTACGGAAAAAGGAAAACATAATGTAGCATCATACTAATAGGCTGTCCAAAAAAAAAAGTTAATATTGTATTACTTTTTGCAAACAACCTGTTTCAACAATATAACAAAAGTCCAAGTTTGTGGTTTAAAATTGAGCTTTGTACTGTATTCTGAAAGAAATATGACTGTATTTTCAAGATATATGTATATGTGACCCGACGTGTGACTTTTGGTCCAAATGCTCAAATGACGTCATTTAGTAAAATGACGTCAAAATAATGCAACAAATTATTATGCTTTTTTAAGTAGATTTTTACTGGCCCACACAAACTGTAAAATAACTTTTCAGTGACAAAATTCTTTACAAGTGATATAAAAATATCATACCTTCGCAAAATTATCTTATTTAAATGACCATTAATTTATTAATTAAACTGTAATAGCTATATAATTGACATGTACACCGTTTATGATGTTTTAATCATGTATTTCGAATTGGTGATATTGACATAAATAGAAGGAATTATTTTTTTCTATAACTATAACTGGAATCTTCAAACAATTCCCTTTCAAATGATACCAAATTCTTAATACCGCTTAAATTAGCATTTGGACCCAAAATGTCAGACTCGGACACATATTCAAGAAATATTTCTAAGGAACTATATTTTCTGATGGAGGGGATCACATTATGTAGGAAACTACACTCTACCATATTGTGCTGTGTAAATATGTTTGTTAATGTTGTTTACCTTCTGTGTCCGCTAAAAGACGAATCATGTGTTCATTATTGTGCTACAAAATCTGACTTAAAATCAGTCAGGTTATTGTGCTACAAAATCTGACTTATAATCAGTCAGGGTTGTCCAAAATGTTTCGATATGAGGGCCAATCTAGCCATGCATTCTGTAGTTGGGCAAAAAATGAAAAAAAATACTAACGTATCAAACAATATTTTACTCCCAAAACATTAATATGTATTTTGGGCAGTCACAAGGGGGAAACATGCTAAAGGGAGGATTGCTGATTATAAATAAATGAACAAAAAAATTCAAATGTATGCTTTTTTCATCATGTACAATAATACACAAATATGCACAATGGCCAAACGTTGGCTGGAATCAAATCTAGGCATCTAAATTCATACTAGAAATTATTATGATTTTATAATGTCTGATTTGAAAATTGCACTATGCAATGATTTTTTTGATTTGCAGACTGTTTTCTGTTCACATTAGCAAACATTTTTGATGAACTTGTTTATTAAAGAACACATTATTAAGATTCAGTCTAACTATAAAAGTTCATATACCTTATTTCATTTACATCAACACAAGTTATACACACCGACCGTTATAATGCATTCTAATGTACGGTCATATTTTAAACATGGGTTTAGTACTGGGATTTTATCTAGCATCTATGACACATGCTTTACAAATGAAAGTCAGATCTCAAAATTTAGTTGCTAATAATTTAAAAACACCCCTATCCCTCCATGGTAATTTTTACAAATTATACCAAACAGGCAAAACAACAAAATGTTTTAGTTTATTAAGTCAAACAACTCAACGAACATTTTAGATTGGGTTTTAAGGTCTGACCAAGCTTTTGGGAATATTTTTTATGAATACCATTTCGAGGGCTTGGTGCAAAACTATTGTAACTATCTCATTTTATATAAGAAGTAACAATAGTTTTGCACCAAGCCCTCGAATTGCAATACACATCAGTTTATGTATAAATACCGATCCCTCTGAATGTTACGACCTTTGATCCATCAGTATTCAGTAACACTTACCCCCATCTACAAGAAATGGAGGAGGTATGACAATATAGATTACAGCACACCGAGTTGCACAGTAACGGCAACAGAACACTAATTTTGCCCCACAATATAACGTTATATAAAAAATATATAAACGGTTACTTTTCCAACATACATGTAACAAAAAATTAAATTGTTAAGTTAATATTAAAACAAAAGTGATACAGAAATAACTTTTTTTTAAATAAAGGTCATTACAATGTATTGCTTCCATGCAAGATATTGAATCTAAAATAAAAAAATACATGCTGAATAGTTGACCTTTCTATACAGAATTAAAGACCTATATCTCATGCATATAATTACATATACATAACTGTAGACTTGTTGTTTATGTATTAAGCTGCATTTCCATGCTTGTAGTTAAATGAGCAACATTTTGTTGGATTTAAGGTCCACTGATTTTTAACACACACATACTGTGCCTCTCAGACATTTAAACATGTCTGCATTTTGTATGGACATATAGCTTAAAACTAACAATACATAAGACATAATAATATTAAATATTTTCATGGATATGCAGCTTTAAACTAACAATACATGTGCCATTATTAATAATTATTTACATTGATTACAAAAACAAAATACTGTTCATGCAGTGTCCCATGCAGTAAAGGTTACAGTCCACTGACATGTTATTTCTTACCAGAAGAAGCTGAATGTGACACAGGTGAAATAGTCGTGTAAGTGGGTTACACAGACAACATATCATGTAGCATATGACTGAATTGACCTAACGACAATATGTTTGTAGGACCACCTGAATTGACCTTTGGTACCAAACAGACGGGAAATTACATAACGTCATAACCCACAATGTCATTTTGGCCAATCAGAAGACTGAATCTTTTTTTGTATCGCTGGCAACGCGCACATGCAATGTTCAATGTTACATGCTTTCCTGCATTTGTATGGCCTCAGACGTCATTTCAAACGTACTATTTATATGTTAATTATGAACAAGAATGGGTGTGCTTATGTCAATTAATCCTATCTCAATGTGACAAGATGTTAGAAAAGAATCATGTGACCAGAATGTGACTGGCTACAAGCAACAAGGCATTGTGACGAGAGACAATGTCAATGTCAAATCAAAAAGTGAAAAATATACAAATATGTTAATAGCCTTATTTCAAAGCGAGGCAACCTATTTCAAAGATAGGCCTTGGTGCAAAACTAGTGTAACTTGTTATATAAAATAAGGTATAGTTACAATAGTATTGCACCAAGCCCTGATAAATAAATTAAATTAAACACTCATTACACATTGTAAGCCATAATGTGCGCCCACTGTTCCCCACCCACCTTCACTGCTGCCACCGCCGCCGCCCCCGCCGACGGGCATCACGACCCCGCCAGACTTCAACATCTCCATGAGGCGGGCATTCTCCTCCCTCAGCTCTCGGATCAGCTTGTCTGTCGGGCTCTCGTTCACTGTCGCCGTCGTCTTGATGGCCTTCGCACGGTCAGCTGCCGGGAGAATATAGGTATATTACTGTAGTTTTACATTTTATGTCAGTGTGTATTAAGTATTAAGTAGATATTATATATAATATTACATTTTATTTTACTCGTTTTTTTCAAGTATAGATAGGTGTAATTCCTTTTAAAGAAACAGATCAAAAGCATTTAAATGGAAAGTTAAATGTATTGGTCCATAAGTTATGAATTTAAAATAAAACTTTAAAATTTAATTCAAATATCATAATTCAAATATCTTTTAAAATATGTGTAAGAAATCAGTAAAATAAAAATTAATTTGCCTACAAATAAAATGCACAGGTAGTAAGTGCCCCATTGTCAGGGCAGTTATACAGTTCATATTGTGTTGTCTTACCGAATCTCAGTGTGGACAGTGTCTCCTCATAATTGATATCGGCTGGACTCAGGGCAGCAATCTGAAACAACAACACAAGATGTCGGTATCTTGTTATACAGGAAAAGAATCTAAACACACCTTTCCAAAAAAAACAAGTTTTGGAAAATTGTACAAAACAATTATAAGCAATGTTTTTTAAGCGTATGATTTTTTTAATTAATGTCAAAATCTCTGTTTGCTAAGGTATACAACTGATTAACAGCAGGTCACATTACAGCAGTCAGTTAATCTACTCACATTCTTCTTACTCAAACTTATGCCACTACTAACATCTGCCCGTCTTGATTCAGAGGCAGTAGAAAATGAGCTGTGTTTGAACTGTCATGAACAAAGCGTCAGATACACTACAGTAAGTAAATGACCACGCTCGAACTAAAACACATGACCCCTAAATTGGCAGACAATCTTTCGTACTGGACTGGCCCACCCTGACAATTAACGTATCAACAGGGCACTTGAAATGGCGTCTTATTCTCTGACAAATGCAGGAAAACATGCAATGTCAAACATTGCATGTGCGCACAGCCAGCCATACACACACAATACAGTCTTCTGCTTGGCACAATATATGTTGTGCATTATGATGCTATGTAACGTCCCGCCTTTTGTTAGACCAAACATCCTTTCAGGTAGTCCGACAAACAGGTTGTCGATACGTCAATATTGACAGGTGTATCTTATCAGCCCCACCAACACCCGCCTCCCCCTGCCTACCATGATGGTCTTGCTGTTTCCTCCGAGGGCGTTCTGGAGCAGCCGCGTCAACACGGAGTCACGGTACGGCACTGAAACATGGACACCGGCATTCTGCAGCTTGACAATAAGTGATATGTAGGATATAAACTTTTATTACAAACTATCTGTGTCCATTGTTTAATTTACATGATTTTGTCCTAAATATAAAACTTGATTTTGTCCTAAATATAAAACTAACAACAGTTTTGATGGTGACTAAAATTGAAAGCAATTGTTGCATGTTTTAAATACCACATATTAAAAACATGCTACATTTACATATGCGCAACAGGGTTTTACGAATCAATACAAATCTGAGGAGAAATGACCTAGTAGCCAGTACAAAATATTAATTTTTCAACTCCCAGATCAATCAATCCAGCATCTGTACCCAGGTTAAACATGTTCACACGTAACAAGCTGCAGCTTACCAACAACCTTCTTCTTGCCCATGGACTGGTCAGCCAGGGCCTTGATCACGTTGCCCAGGGAACTGAGAGACTGGTTGATGGCAGACCCCTCCTTCAGTCGGTCACCCGTCGCTCCGGTAGAGTCTGCACGCTCGCTGGAGGACAGCAGGGGACACACATGGGATCATGACAGGATTACGGTTCACAGGTAGCATGTTGAGGATGCTATATGCTTGTTTCTTTTAGGTGATAATGTGCACATCTTACATTTTAACCATATTAAAGCAGTGAAATCTACTCCTGTAAATATGAGAAACTGCCAATTATAGTTATCCATGCATGTAAAAATATTACAGAAAAAATGAATTTGTTGAAAATGTGTGGCCCGCAAATTCGACTTTGTTTATTTATGTTTCATCCCATTGCATCAAAATAGTTAAATAGGTTGACCACAATTGTTACTCTCAGTTGAAATGCAGGTGGAGAGGCAACGCATCCGCTTTGGGTGCGAGAGGTCCCGGGTTCAATGCCTGGCTACAGCAAGGGCTTTTATGTTTGATTTTTTTGCATTTTTACTTTTTTGTCCAAAAGCACATTATTTTTCAAAAAAACAAACAATTTCTCTCGCAAAGTTAATTTATTTAGTATACTTAACATATTGCAAGATTTGTGACCAATTATATGTGTATAAAGATACAGACCTTTAGCAACTTTAAACTACATGTACACTGTACATACTAAAACATAGTTTTTTGGCTTGCCGTTCACGGCAAGTCAGTATTGTTTTGGAAAGGTATCTTTTATCAGAAGTTTCTCTGCTTTCTATTTTATGCATGCTATGGAGATTAGAACCAGTCGAGTTTCGGGCGATTCCGTGTTATTACGTAAACTACTGAACATTTCCTAGACAGTAATGGCCGAGTTGTTTCGATTATGATGACATGATGCTATTTTTAGCGGAATGTATTCGCATCAGACAGTAAATTGAGCTAGGCTCTGAGAAAATCGCCCTTAACTCAATTGTATACATTGCTGACACAACCCTTTTGATGTAACAAAGGAAAGTAATTTATCCTTGGTCTTATCCTTAGTAAAATTAATGCATTTCAACTTGTTTGAATACAATTTTGTGTATCTTTCATTGGCATACAGAACAAAAAGATATCTTAAGTATCAAAATATTCATATACTACTTTTCACTTAAGGGCGATGTTCTCAGAGCCTGGCTAATTTATTCTTCACAACATTGCAAGCCATTCCTTTTAAAAGGAAATTTTATTTATAATTTTATTGTACTTTGATAAAGTTTTTGAACATTTGCATTCACATCCATATTGTCCAGAAAATGCCCTTATTGCAAAAAGTAAGGTTATGACGGTTCAACCACAGGAATTACTGAACTTAAGGATAAAACACTAGCTTCATTTACTTAAAATAGAAAAAGAGAAAAACATCCTATTAATTACTAAGATATTTATCACATTAGTTCAACCTACTGGCTGTAATGTTTGTTACCTGCCAGCGAGATCGACAAGGTTGACGGTGGAAGTCCTGGTCATGCTTTCTCCCGACTCATTGGGCGACTTCTGGGTCAGCGTGATCGCCACGATGGTGTGGGCACGACTGGAGACAGGACAAGTATTGAAATGAGGACGTAAGAACATAATTTTGTCATACATGTACCATGGACAAACCGATTGCCTTCCATATGATTAACTATGTATAACTTTATTGCAGTGGATGTATTAAACTTCAGTCTGTGAAATCATTTTATTTCATTGGTACAACATATCGTCGTTTGATGATGGTGGACACGTTTGTGGACACAAGAATTGGTGGATTTTCCAATTAAACACACAACTATTAAATTAAGTCAACATATCGTTAGAATTTTAAATTTGTGGATTGTTCTACCCACAAAATACATGAAACTTAATATCCATCGAAACAATGATTCCTTTAAGTATTTTTGTTTAATATTAAAATTACAAATTTCTGACTCATAAATATGTTGCCATGGTTACCTGCTGGTTGCGTTCATGTTGGTAGCGGCGACGGTCTTGTTGCGGTTGCCCTCGTTGATCTTGTTGTCGATCTCCTTGAAGCTGTTCACTCCCGCTGTCGTCAGGTTCTCAACTACACACAGACAGAAAGATTGGGTACAGTTAGAAAACAACAAACAGTGTCTTATTTTGCCTTTTAGTAGAACATGTATTTATATTTGTCTCTATTCATAACAGAACAGATAATTACATCTGTTTTACAGTTTACAAATAGGAAAAGTTTCTGCAATAAAAAATGTTTGAGAATAGTATTATTTAATAAGAATATATTTTTAATGTTTAATTTGCATTTTTTTATTGTGTATAATTCTTAAAAACATTAAGGTATTGCAAGTCTTTTTTTTCAAATTGGATTACCTCCCTTCCAGTACACAGTCATTTATCTGGTTTACAAACGAAATACTCACAATTGGACAAAGCTTGACAGATTCAAATCTTAATAAAAAGTATGTATTGCCTGCCTCAACTGATTAACAAAGAACTTGGCGCTTATAATTAATGTTATTACTACACATGTTTTAAAAGACAGGGGAAAATGTGGTTCAGAAAAAGTAGACCATTATTTCTCTACCATATACATGTACCTGGCAATAAACCTTAGGTTGGAAAAACACCAAACAAAATAGTAATTTAAATATAATGAGCCTCACCATAGAAGCCCTTTGTTGGGTGTTGTCGGACCTTGAGACCGCCCTTGACGGTCATGGACTTGGCGTTGAGCAGGTCCCGCACCTGCTCGTTGTAGATCTCCAGCATACTGAACGTCACCTGCAGCACGAGAACCACGAGATACTGGGTACCAGGATCAACACATACATGAATCATACTGCTGTTCAGACAATTGTTACCTTACATCAAACAAATAATTGCAACTCAAAAGCAGTCTGCACTAACACCATTATGAATAATATAGAAATTAACACTAATCTTTTTTTATATTTATGCATAAAATATTTAATTTTCATAGAAAAGTGATTAAATTATAACAACAGCCTGTTTTAATAAGATCTTCCCTACTTTGTACCAGTAATAATACTTTGCTGTGGCAAAAATAAAATTGTGACTAAAATATAACAGACAAGTAAAAGTATCATTTTTGGGGGAAAAACAGGTTTGTTTTCCAAGATAATGTTGTTGGACATTTTTTTTGTTATTGTCTAATGTCTACAAGCAAGGCTCCTATTCAGGCATAAATGTATTGATATATAAATATGACGGGTTCTTTGGCAAAACCAGGAATAACAGAAACAGTCTGCGCGTTAATTATTTTTAGACTATAGCCCTTCGGGCTGTTTAAATTAAATTTTCCATAGCCCGAATGAAATTTTGATAGCCCAAACTTTTTGTTGTGGTCATAATTCATACAAATCATATTAGAAATGAGTTGACTTGCACCTATTTTAATCTTTCTTGTGTTTTCTTACAAACACATAACTCCAAAATCAGTTTTTATGTTAAATTGTTTCTTTATTTAGAATTTTACTTCAAAATAGAAATCGACCGGTCGGGTTATCTTGCATACAATTCTAATCTACCGACAGGCCTTTTACTCGACTCGGGCTTATAGACTAATTCGCAGACTGAACAGAAATGGCGTAGGGACCTGGTAATCCTCGTCCTTAGACGCTGTGGCACGTTTGGCGTCAATCTCCTGGAAGATGTGATCACAGTAGACCGGGATGATGCCCTTGTTGGCCCCATACCCCATCATGGAGTAGGACTTGCCTGACCCCGTCTGCCCGTACGCGAACAGCGAGCAGTTGTAACCCTTCCAGGCGTTGTCCAGCACCCCGCGTCCCAGATCGCCAAACACCTGGGTCTGTAACATTATTACATAACTTTTAATTATAAATCGTGTAAAACTCTAACAGCCCTACTCATTATTAGACTGACCATCTTAATAAGCGGTCCAATAAGTAAAATCAATGTCAGACCAGGACCGAAAGTGTTTTTTTATGGCCCCTGTTTGTCTGAAATTTGATTGGCTTAAACATATTATGTGATGAGGCCAATACGACTGCCCTCAGACAAAAAACAGTGTCAATATCAAATCTCTAATTTAATTACATATATAATGGCCACGTTACAGATAATAGGGTTACAATATTTTATGGACTACTATTGATTGAGAAGGTGGATATAAGTTTTATATAAATTTATATAAAGCACTCTCATACACTCAGCAATCTTATCTTCAAATTAGCTGTCTTTAACAAGGTTTAACAAGTTTTAAAAAAGACAATCATTTAACTTTAATAATTATGCTTATTACCCAATACCATTTTGTGTAAATAAAGCACTCTTTGGTATTACAGGTTTTTAAATTAAACTGAAACATGTAAATGTAAAACTAGGCAGGCCTATTTGGGGCATAAAAATCATATGGATCCGCTAGTGCAATAGTTATGTAAATAGTTATCTTCAGTGGAATGTTTACAACCATAAGTCATGAAGACATATTTGTAAAACGCCTTGCCCAAAATCATATGAATGATTTGTTATGGTCTAATGTAGAAGATTTGAATACATTAATTTTTATACATGTATTATACTCAACCTTTGGATTTCATTCAATGTAGACATTTAAGAGGACCAATAAAGATTAAAGAAGGGCTTCACAGTTAATATTTAACCACCCATTATACCATGAGTGTGAGATGAAGCCAGCACTTATATTGAATTATGGACAAGTTTTAATGTGTTGAAGGTCAAACTGGTTTAGAATATCAGAAATATTGGAA
>Ga0224511_10002580_pt1 | contig 12349 bp, 7 predicted proteins | sample SF_May12_sed_USG_2_FD_169988 | JGI IMG/M metagenome (GOLD analysis project Ga0224511, IMG submission 169988) | Sediment microbial communities from San Francisco Bay, California, United States - SF_May12_sed_USGS_8_1 | ecosystem: Environmental > Aquatic > Marine > Sediment | place: USA... | reverse complement strand
GTGCCAGTCAGGTACAGATCTACAACAGCAACCGGACCATGGGAACATCATGTGCATAATAACCCGCCAGGTAAAGATCTACAACAGCAACCGGACCATAGGAACATCATGTGCCCGTCAGGTACAGATCTACAACAGCAGCCGGACCATGGGAACATCATGTGCCAGTCAGGTACAGATCTACAACAGCAACCGGACCATGGGAACATCATGTGCATAATAACCCGTCAGGTACAGATCTACAACAGCAACTGGACCATGGGAACATCATGTGCCCGTCAGGTACAGATCTACAACAGCAACCGGACCATGGGAACATCATGTGCCCGTCAGGTACAGATCTACAACAGCAACCGGACCATGGGAACATCATGTGCCTGTCAGGTACAGATCTACAACAGCAACTGGACCATGGGAACATCATGTGCCCGTCAGGTACAGATCTACAACAGCAACCGGACCATGGGAACATCATGTGCGCAATGTCAGCAAACACCACGGCCAGTCAGGTACAGATCTACAACAGCAACTGGACCATGGGAATATCATGTGCGCAATGACAGCTAACACCATAGCTCCAACACAACACAAGAGAAAAGCTGAAGTCCGTATTTATAACAATGAAAATTAAAGAATTGTACAAAACAGATTATTTTATTTTTATTCCTAAAACATGTATTTTTCTGCCTTTTTTGTTTTTGTTTTTTCTTCTAAAAAAACCCAAGTCTTTCATGAAGTCTTCTTTTTTTCACATGCATCAGCATTCTCTTAATGTAAGTCAGCAATAAATAAACTTTGTTATAAGCTAACCAGAGATAACATGTTGACCCCCACCCCCATTCTGCTATAAGAATATGAGCATGTACAGGTATCAATCAGGGCAAATGGTTCAATAAACATTTTCAAATTGAAGAATCTGTATGCCTTATGTTTTGCAAATACTCTTCATACAACACAATCGCGTATACATGCTAAGAAAGCAGCCACCTTACCCTTCCAGCCTCTAGACAGGCTAAGAAAGCAGCCACATTACCCTGTGAGGCCCCAGACATGCTAAGAAAGCAGCCACTTTACCCTGCGAGGCCCCAGACAGGCTAAGAAAGCAGCCACCTTACCCTGCGAGGCCCATATGGGCTAAGAAAGCAGCCACCTTACCCTGCGAGGCCCATATGTGCTAAGAAAGCAGCCACCTTACCCTGCGAGGCCCCAGACGGGCTAAGAAAGCAGCCACCTTACCCTGAGAGGCCCCAGACAGGCTAAGAAAGCAGCCACCTTACCCTGTGAGGCCCCAGACGGGGGCCGTAGGTCCATGTAGAGGTCCACATAGGTGTGGCCCAGCTGGGGACCCGTATCATTGCTTATGTACATCAGCACTGATGTCTGCCAGCTGTAATAGTCAGAAACGAAGTCTGAAGCCCAATGAGCAGAACAATGCAACAAAAACTGGTTATTAATATATAAAACTGATGAAAGGGAAAGCCCTCAGGAAGCTTAGCCTGCATGAGAAAACAGCAGCCTCGGTTTTATTGAAGCTGTTCATTAGTGGTAATGAATGATGCCACACAACTGACTATGTCTACTCCCTATGTTTGTATTTCTAAGTTTGCAACAAACATGGGATGATGATAATATGCAAAGGTATAACAGCAGTTCACGCAAAGTTTGAAATAAGATCAAACAATATTATACATGTACATTAAATGGGCAATAGTTTTACCCTATTAAACATTTGCTGATAAAAATAAGAATAAAAAGAATAAAAAAGTTTATTAGTGATTGAGTATTTTTGAAATGTTTCATCAAAAACATGCAAGGGTTTTGTGAAATGAAGGTACGAACAAGAAAACCATGATAGGCCTCACCTGAATGAAATTGCTTTTGATGAACCATATAAACAAGCAGTGTTACATGGTTAACCTGCTGACTTAGCTTTCTGATCCAAACTGACCCAGTTTCAAACTTATTTTGCATATTGACAACATCCTGGGTATTGAAATGATAAACATTTTGACCAAGAACAAAATACTTGTAAAAATATGGCCTCCTACATGTACATGCTTTCAAGCCAACTAATGTCGCACACCCCATGACGAATAACAATGGAAGAAAGACACAAACGTAAAAGATGAGCTCATCTTTAGTACCTGATGGTTACGTTAGCTAAAAACCTGCAGACAAAGATATGTGCGGATGAATGGACGGATGGCAACGTCTGAGACAACTTGTCTTTCCCAAGAGTATACGTTATAAACAAGTTCATTAGAGTTTTAGAATAACTGCATGATGTGCCTACCTGTCTGCAGTACCTGGAATGTCAGGCTCATGTGTGCTGGCTAGGACACCAAACTGCGTCATGATGTCTGGTGACGTGCCATTCACTGAAATAAAACAGGGTTGTAAAAATATTTTAGATTAGTATTAACCTTTTTTTTTACTTTTAACATTGTTGATGGTGATTCATTAATTTAAACAACCTCAGAAATGTGCGATTAGGAATAGGACAGATGCACCTAAAAACATGGGTAAATTAATGTATTCATACAAAAAAGTTCAATCAGTTCCCTCCAAAAGTCAAAATTAGTGTTTTCTCTACAATTTTGAACGACAGAAGCAAAGGTTTATGCCATTTATTTTAAAAGAAGAGGGACTGAGGTTATTGCTCATGGTGTAAGAACTTACATTTGATTGTAGCTTTTATTTCCTTCTCTCCAAGAAAAGAAAGTAGTCCCATTACAGAGTAGACTGGTTTCTGAAAGAAGTGTGTGTGAGGTGGACTGGTTGTGTTGATTTGGAACCGCGCCAGCAAAGTTCTCTGGGTGAATTGGTGTGGGTACCAGCTTAGAAACGCATTGTCGTTGCTCAGTAAACTGTAGTTTTTAATCGCGGATGTCTTGTTGGATATGAAGGCCTTTTGGTGTTGCACAATAACCTAAAATACAAGATATGATTTAAAATGGTCAACATGCTTGCATGCTCGCTACCAACTATCTGTTCACTTCAGACATGTAAACAATGCCTACCAACTGTGTACAGTAAACTCTGCTTATAACGAACTCTTCGGGACCATGACAAATAGTTCCTTATATCCAGAGTTCCTTATAAACGTATAGCAAACTAGTTCCTTGTAAGCGAAGGTTATATAACGAACTAAACTATACACATGGAACTTTGTTTCCGAATATTGTTTTGTCCAAAATTAGTGAACTGCAAAATATGTTGTTTACATCAAATACGGTGTAAAACGGTCTTTAATGATCCATGAAAAGCAAAATAATTGTCAAATGTACTGAAATCCAGCTTAAATTGTCAAGCTACGAACGCAGCATATGTTTAATGCAATAACCACACTCTTATCTAACGCGTGGTATCGTATGGTAACCATTAAATGACGTCAGAGCATCTCTAAAATTAATCAGAGAACAAAATCGTAACAATAAAGAAAACAGAGTTAGAATTTATTTTTCCGATATTTATTAGTTTTAAAAAAAAAAAATGAAATGCTGTAGCCAAAGTGTTTCGTATTGTTGTGTTGATCTGTATTCGCATACATTTGTCAACATTGTTGTGACAATATAACGGTCATTATGCACATAAACAAAATTACTTATAATGCTGATCGCTTTTTAATTGGTGCATATATGTCCAGATACTAAAGAACGCTGTATTATTAATTTCAATTTGTCTTTAAACATGTCTTATCAAAACATTCAACAATAACACGCCAATAACACGCCAATTATCTCTTTAAACAAACAATAGACGATCTGTAACAAGAATGACGCGGTTCTCGTCAATTATCGGGTAATCAAGCGGCGACGTGCGAAATCACCAAAAATGGGTTCCCACTAAGCGAACGGAATTTGTATTGATTTATAAGCATTGGGACCAGAATATGAGTTCCTTCTAAGCGATAGTTCCTTATAACCGAATCTGCTATATCCATATTTTTTTTACATAGAATAAAGAGAGGTTATGATCGGGGAATGAAAATCAGTTCCTTATAACCGATAGTTCCTTATAAGCAGAGCCAATATAAGCGGAGGTTACTGTACTTACTTCAGAAATATGAAGTTCTGGTCAGGAAATATAACAAATATTAAGTAAATTAAAATCACTGCTTGTTTTCCCCTAATGACTGACCCCTAAAAATATAACCAATAGAAAAGATATGTTATAAGTTATGCGATACTTTTTTTAATTCCAAGGTTTTGGCGATAGCTTTTTTCAAGCAATATAAATAATAAAGCAAATATAATTACTTTTTTACAAGTGATGCAAAGAAAGATCTTGGTACAAAACTACCATTTAGTTTTCTGTTTTAGACACTTGTTCTTGTCTTACAAAAATATGTTTTTATTTCCAAAAGTACAAACTTCTTTTTTTTCTTTCCACAAATAAAATTTTTTTTGAATCTTTTTAAATTGTAGTAAGCACAGCTTCTCCTTCCATGCCTACATTACATTTTAACGACTACATACTGCACGACCAGGTATTTGTAGATGCGTGTATACCTTGGCCACCATTGCAGCATAGGTCGAGTCAGCCCTCCACTCCTCGTCCTTGGACCAGCCCACAAGAGGGTCCGCCTCACTGGAACATAGAAACACAGCATTACCTGTAATGTACCTTAAATTGTTTCATCACCTATCCAGCATGGAGCAGGTCATTGTACCTATCAGTACTTTTTGCCCATAAAAAACAATTTCTGGCATGGTTCATCTTCTGTTCAAGCTGTGAATTCTGATGAGGAAATGAAATGGTTTCTCTCTAAAAGAGTTAGCATTCAAAGAATGCAATGTTCTTCTACATAATTATATTATGAAAAAGCATTTCTTAAACTATGCTCTCGTGTCTCATACAAACCTGAGATACAGGTACATACATAGTCATTCTCACACTCGCCTCTCAGACCGACATGCTTTGTTTACCCATTACAGAATTATCTTGATGTGATGGAACGTCTCTATAGCTTTTTTTCGCTTGACATTTAATTATGTGTTTTCCGTGGGTAGGGAAATCCACGAATTAAAGATCCCCAACAAAACATTTATACACTTTAGTTATATTGCATATAATTTGAAATCCACGAGTTAAAGTGGCCATGACCATGACCATCGTCGTCAAACCACGAAATTTCTTGTCCATGAAATTAAATGATTTCACAGTATGATGCTGTTGTGTTACCTACTCGTTATAGAATGGCTTGTCAGCCAGTGAAGGATACTTGGCAGCAATCCTGCTCATTAGTTCCAGCTCGTCATCAATGATCTTCTGAGATGATCCATCTCCCTGACAGAAAAACAGGTATGGTTTCATGTATTAATCATGTTTGCATCTAGAGGATGATGAAAAAAGTTCTTTTTATAACTTAACCCATATTCTTTTCTGATAAAGTAAGGTTTTGTGAAAGTTTTTGGTTAAAATATCTTTGTAGTATTTATTAACATATGGACAGAGCCCTTGAAATGACGCAAATGCTCCAACAAATGCGGCAAAAAACGTTACGTTACACACTGAATGTTCGCATAGCCAGCGATACAGCCTTCTGATTGGTCGAAATGACGTTGTGTGTTATAACGTTAAGTTATTTCCCTCTATTTGTTGGACCATATGCATTTCAGAAGGTCCGACAAACAGGTTGTAGATGCGTCAATTGCAATTAAATCAAAATTAATATTAGAGGTAATATTACTTTTCATTCATTTCAAACAGCACATGTTGCTTCAATTTAAGTTATGTTTTAAGCTTCAATGCTTTATGTTTGAGATACTCAGTAATGTTAAAATCCCTAATGTAGTGTGTTTTCTCACCTTCTTGTGAAACGACAGGAAATCAATCCTGACACCCCTCTCTCCAGTAAAGTAGTTAGTTCCATTTGTCACATGGTCCAATAGGGCATCAGCATAGTTTGACCTTTTGCACCCATCGCCTGGTCCACCCAGAATTAAATCAGGGGAGGAAGCTTTCAAACCCTCTGAGCAGGCGTCATAATAGTTCAAAAACCCTGAAACAAAGTGGTATAATGACCATCAAGTATGATGAAAACTTTGCTAAAACTAAAACAAAATCCATTTCTTTTGTCCATTATCAGTACAAAAAACAAGACCAGAAGCTTAAAAGTTTAACTAATATAAATTATATTATTATTTCTTTGTCCTCATGTTCACACAAAATATGCATGAAGTTTTATAGTTTTTATTACTTTTTAGGCTATTGGAATACAAACAAGCTATTTAGTAATACATGTATTTCAAATGTTGGGCTGGTGTTTGTGAATCCCAGTTTCAATGTTAAAACATCCAGGACCTTGAGATAACGCTGACCTTGTACAGTCATGTTGACGCTATCAAAGTCATGGCAATCAGGCTCGTTCCAGGTTTCAAAGTTCCACTGGGACACATAGCCAGACCCGTACTGGTCTGGAATATCAACGTTATACAGTACATGTGACGCTGATATGCCTATTCTGCACACACAAGGTCAGCTTTGAAAACGTAACATGACAATTTTATTACAAGACTTTGTATTATCATTATTTAATACATAAATTAAAATCGTAATTGCGTTTAAAGACATTTTAATAAATATAAAATTAAAAATAAAAATAGCATAAAAACATGATAAATATGTTTTTCACATATTTTGGCTTTCTTAATGTAACGGTTTCTACCAATATATCTTGAAGCAGTTTGGGTAACAAGATCTTTCCACAAGACGACTGTTTGTTTGTCCTCAAAATCACGAAACATGCCGGACGGGTTTCCCATCAACTCGAAGCCTGGCTCGAGGCCGTTGTTATACAGGAGGTCGATGAAGGCATCGAGGAGGGTGAAGTTGTACACCGGAGGATGGAATGGCTTCACACTGCAAAAGGTGGTTGGCAATAATTCATCATCAGACACCCATGCCTTTAACTACACTCACGCTACGTATGAATGAAGTGCTAACGTAATGGATACGACGTGGGTATCCGACGATGGCAATAATTCAACTCTTGTGGCTTAAAATTACTGTAAAGCCAAAGACTCACTTAAAAAGATTGCTCAATGGTGAACTCTAGTTTACCTTTGCCATGAGAATCATTTGGACTCAAGTGTACACTGCAGTATACATGTATATAGATAGGCCCTTCAGTACTGATCTCTTCTCCTAGCAGGTGTAAGGATTATTGGTTAATTTAATTTTAGATGTAAGAAGTTGAAAAGTGTAAGTGATATTCAAAATCAATATCTGTATACATCATCATATCTATCAATTGGCCTTTAGAAGAGACTAGACATGTGTACCTGCTTTATTCATGTAACTTGTGTCATTCAACAGCACATTATTTTTAATATTGATATATATTTTCAATTTCTTTGTCACCATTACTTCACACAAAAATGTTTTAGTAATTATTACAAACATACCTTTATACATACAATTCTGTATTAAATTGCCATAACAAACATAACAGACAAAAGGGAGAGAAATGTTACATATGACCATTACGAACACCACTTAAATGACACATTGTTTCCCTTCTGTTAAATAGACACAGCTGCTGTCTGTCAATATATACTGGGCATCATTGTAGTCAGCATTGGTAACTGGCCAATCTATTAGATTTTAAAATCATTGGGGACTGACTTGCTCACCTATGTTATTCACACTAAATAAAGATTCACAACAATAGATGATGTCTCAATCTGTATTACATTACCTAGTGACTGTGACCAGGTCAAGGAGCCAGTGTACCCTGACCTGCTCGATGCCGGACCTCGGAATGTCTCACCTGATGACAGTGACCAGGTCAAGGAGCCAGTGTACCCTGACCTGCTCGATGCCGGACCTCAGAATGTCTCACCTGATGACAGTGACCAGGTCAAGGAGCCAGTGTACCCTGACCTGCTCGATGCTGGACCTCAGAATGTCTCACCTGATGACAGTGACAAGGTCAAGGAGCCAGTGTACCCTGACCTGCTTGATGCCGGACCTCGGAATGTCTCACCTGATGACTGTGACCAGGTCAAGGAGCCAGTGTACCCTGACCTGCTTGATGCCAGACCTCGGAATGTCTCACCTGATGACTGTGACCAGGTCAAGGAGCCAGTGTACCCTGACCTGCTTGATGCCGGACCTCGGAATGGCCCCCACCATCGCCAAGTTGTACTCCATGTCATCTGACAGGTCAAACTGCCCAGCAGACTCATGAGGCAATGGCGGACTGAAAATGTTTAGTTTACACATCTCAAGAATAGAATAGAATAGAATAGAATAAATTTGCTTTCCAATCATGGGTCATTTTACATGACATTGCAATCAATGTATACATAATGCAGTAAATAAAAGTAAGTACATGTATAAAGAAAACAAGGCTTAATTCTGATTTGTTAAAAAAACAACAACAAAAAAACAAAAACAAAAACAAACAATTGTTTGATTAAGGTATAAAGAAAGTCTTGCATATGCAGAAAGGAAATTGAACTTAACAATACAATGTATTATATTAGACTTTAAAATATTTTTTTAATAAACTAAACATATAATGCTGTTAAGATTCTGGGACTTTCAAAAGACAATATTGACCATTCAAACTAGACATGAATCATAACTAACTGAAACACTACTGTCAAGTAGATTATACTACATAACAATTTTCAATAAAAGAATGGATACAATCTGAACATTACCATACAAGTATGTAGATTGCCAGTTTTGCAGTGTTTTTTTATATTTCTTCAATTGACCTATTAATTCTACAAACGAAGCCTGATTAGCCTGTATACCAAAATCCAGTTGACTTCCAGAAGTGTCTCAGTGTTCCAACACTTGGTGATGAAGTGTTTATAATAACGTCTAGTGTGGACACACTTGTCATCAACAGACCAGCCAACAGTAGAGAGGTTTGCAACATTCTGTATTTGTCTGCTTACTGCAACATTTACATGAAGGAAGTGTTACTGACATTGATTGAAGAGTAGTGTTGATAGAATAATTGTAGCATTTTGTGAATGCAATACAATCTATTATGTTTATAATCAATATGGAAGTACATGAACATTTGTACATGAAGATAGAGTCTAGGGCTGGGATGATACGCTCAGCAGACGTATCAATACGTATTTGATACGAACCTTGCCGATACGATACATATATGATACGATACACATGTACATGACGTAAGGTTTCAAAATCAAGAATTTTGGATTTCAACAACAAAGTGAATGTTTTGGGTTGATCTATACAATGAATCCAACAAATACTAGTGCTAAAGCAAAATGATTACCTGTGTAGCGTATACCATAGTTTTATCCACAAAGTATTAGTTCAACATAATTGAGATCAAACTAAACATGCTTAAGTCTTTTTCTTAATTGTATGAAAGTTAAGTGTGAAATGAATAGTTTGGGGTCCGGAATAGTCGTTGTTTATGGGGGGCTGTCACCATCATCTGTATCGATACAGCATGATGACTGTATCGATATGTATTAATTGATTCCTGTATTGATAGTGTACTGATAGTGACTGTATTGTCCCAGCCCTAATAGGGTCACCATTAATTAAGAAATAGTAAACACCACTGAGGGCCTTCTGGCCTTTTAGTGACCGACCAGTCAGCCCTAAAACATGTTTAGGACCGAAGCCGAAGGCTGAGGTCCTTTACATGTTTAAGGGCTGACTGAGAGGTCACTAAAAGCCAGAAGGTCCGAAGTGGTGTTAACTATTTCTTATATTATACCGCACATTTTAGAAATCCAATATACACCGATAGACTAGAATACGCGAATTTAATTTATAGCGGGCGTTATACGCTCAAATAGTGACCGGGCGCTATTTAGTATAGTGCCCGGTCACTATTTAGTATAGTGCCCGGTCACTATTTAGTATAGTGCCCGCATAGACAAATATGGATGCACTATGGTGAATTAAAGACTGTTATTATTAATATATGCAAAGAAGATACAAATTTATGTAAGGTATAATATTCGGATTTAATGGTTGACGATAGGCATTTTGTGTATATTATTATATATCATATATGTGTACAAACACAATGAGCATACACTATGTAAAGGTATGCATGCCTTATGTAGTCAGTATTGACTTTTGGCAGTATAAAGTTGAAGTTGAAGGTAGGTGCATTGGAAATTGAAAAACATGTTTACAAATATGTTTCATCAAACTACTGTATGTTTACAGTATTATTTTGGATTTTAGAGCTCTAACATGAGGTGTTCATTGTATGACTTTTTAAATCATGTTAGTAATTAACGCAGAATAAGTAAGAAGCTTGTAATTTAAATATGACGCTCTATCAAACTTGAAAGAAAGCCATGAATTTAAACATTGATTTCTAACTCTAAGACTAAGGCAAGATGTCATCTAGTTCTGACCTTCATAACTCTAACTTGTGTAGAAAGGCCAGAAAAGTCATTTACCCAGGGCGGGGATCGAACCCACGACCCCCTGTTTGCAAGTCAGGTGCTCTACCAACTGAGCTACCCGGGCGTACAGTTCTGCCTTAGGTTCGTTCCTATCATCACAGTGAACTCACCGTGCTACATATTTGATAATCGGAATTTTATCAATTTCTTAATAAAATTATTTTAACAAGCTGCGCGAGGAAGTTGTAACCACGACACCGCCAAACACGGGAAACGTTCCCGAGTTCCGGTTTCTTCTGACTGGTCCCAGTTTGGCGGGAAAATCGAGCTTCATCAACACTGTTAGTTCTGTGGTGTCGGGAAGAATCAAACAACCCGTCATAGCTGGATTCCCCACACATGCGGTGCATATAATTTAAGTTGCTTCTCTATGAGTGTGACATCCCCTCCACCTTGCGTACTGCCTACCGCCCTATTTGGCCTTGCATACTGCGTACCGCCATTGTTTGGCCTCGCGTACTGCGTACCGTTTTACAAAAAAACATTTTGGGCGTTTCCATTGACATAAAGAAGATAAAAAGTTCCGTATGCTGCATGCACATGTACAATCATTCTTGAAAACATCAGCTTTGATGTGTTTGCTTGTTAATGTTCCTATATTCCGCAAAATAGAGTTAAATTTTTATTTGACTTTGTATGTCACGTGTGTTGTGTTTCTGCACAGCAGCTTATTTCCATTGTCACTTAACCCGTCAATCTCCATTAGAGTCTACGAGACTGTCGTTATTCCTAAAGCATTGTACGGTTCAAGTGAGTTATGGTCGTCAATGACTCCAGCCGACTTAAGGAAGCTCGAACATTCCCACAGATTCTGTCTGAAGCATATGCAAGGCCGTCCACGACGAACTCCTACAAACTTTACGTTATCCGCTATTAATGCCGTACCCATGGAAACAGTCATCAATCACAAAAAACTGAACTTTCTTGAACAACTGTGTAACCTTCCATGCTCATATATGGCTAAACGAGTCTTCACCATCAGGCTCACACATTTCCAACACTTGGACAACCAGAGCCTTGGTTTCATCCCTGATATAAACAGAATATTGACCAAGTATGCTTTACACCATGTACTTGATTGATATTTAGCAGATGGAGTGTTTCCCTCTAAGTGTGCATGGGAAATAATCATTTATGAAAAGACTATCCAACGAAGTAACCCTGAACTTTTTCATGAATGTCCCACTTTCGCTCCATTGATATTGCGTTCTGACGGTGTAAGCTGTATATGGACCTTCACCAGACATTGCCAGGAACTGTCATCTATTTGCAGAAGGAGAATGAGGATAATTGGTCGTGCCGTTATGCCCAAAAGCAAGAACACATGCTCACTCTGTAATCGCGTCAACTCTGATCTACATGTAGTTAGCTCATAGGTCCATGTTGGTTAGGCTAGCATTTTCGCTTTCTCTGTTCTGTCTAGGCTAATCCCTCATATGGAACAATTTGTACGTAAATTTTGTGTTTTGTCTTGCTTAATCTGACTTTTCGAAATAATTTTAATATTTTTGTCAACATGTTCTTAACTAATGACTAATAGTGACTTTCCCGATACTCTAGTCTTTGTAAAATGAGTTATATTCTTATATGTCTTATTTAAAAGTTTTCCTTTAATACCCTTACCTTTCTCTCATTCTAAACAATTACACATACACATGTCTATACTTTCGTTGTTGTTTTTTGCAGCTAAACTGGAGTAATTGACTTATCCAATGTGCCCACGTACACTTCTTACGTTAATTAATACAGAACGGCATCCTTACACTGATCTGAGTTTAAACAAACAAACAAATGATTGTTAGATTAGATAGATAGATTTATTTTGCATTCAATGTACAGGCAATACAATACATTATATATATCACAGTCAACATTTTCAAAACATATTATAAATAATAATAACATTTATCACACATGTATTA
>Ga0224511_10002579_pt1 | contig 12351 bp, 8 predicted proteins | sample SF_May12_sed_USG_2_FD_169988 | JGI IMG/M metagenome (GOLD analysis project Ga0224511, IMG submission 169988) | Sediment microbial communities from San Francisco Bay, California, United States - SF_May12_sed_USGS_8_1 | ecosystem: Environmental > Aquatic > Marine > Sediment | place: USA... | reverse complement strand
CTCCGAAACAAGCCTCTGGTGGCCGCATAATGCGATAAAATGAATCCTTCTTTAAAAAAAACTTACTAGGCATAAAGCCTGGGAGGAAGGGCATCTGCATTGAATACATCATGGACAGCATGTCTGCTCCAGGCATTCCCATCATGCCTTGTGCCAGTGGATGACTTTCAGACATGGTAGACTTGGCAGGATGCTTCATCATATTATCTTTCCTTTGTCCAACTGGAAAAAGCAACAGTTATACACATGTAGACCAAGAATACATTAGTCAAATGGATATACAGTTTTGAAGATGATTCAACAGATTCGCAGCCTGGGCCTGGGCCCGGAACAAGCCCAGATTGTCAATAGACAATAGTTCTATCAATGCAATTAGCACAGAACTGCACTTGGTGAGTAAGATTTGATCCTGCATAGGACATGTGCTAACGAGAGCTTCGAATGAAGTATGCAAAATGGGGAGAAAACTCCTCATACCAAATAACCTACATTGGGAGGGAAAGCTAACTCATAAGCCGCTTTTATAGGAGAGTCGAGTTTTCAGGTGACATTTCAGGTGAGCTACATCTAACAATATGTGCGATTATAGGAGATGCCAGAGTCCTGCCAGGGATTGAAAAAAGGGAGACATTTGGTTGAAATAGAAGGGAAGAAAATAGATGATACAACAATCTAAAGCCAAACATCCCAATTATTTCAGTAAATGTAGTGAATAACCTTAGAGAGTCACCTTTCTAACCAAGAAAATCCATATGGATCACTTACTACGCAGTAACTCTTACCATTGACTCATTGTCATTTACCGCAGCTAGTACAGCTACTGCAGTTTTACCACGAAGTGTAAAGATGAGATTTGATTTGTTGACTGAATAGGGCGACAGAATTCCTCGAAAAGAGTCTTTTGATAGAGCCTTCGAAAGACTTTAAAAGAGGGCTATTTCTCTAGAGCCTATGTTTTCGGTCGAGTTTCAGCTGACTCCCCGGACACCTTACTCCTATAAAAGTGGCTTTGCTGAGACCTTATAGGGCTATAACCTCCAGTAGGGCTATAGCAATGTGAGAAGATAACTCTTCACAAAGCTTTTTATGGCGAGAATATCTTCTTACCTGATAGGGAGCTTGAAGGTGAGCTGGAAATGAGCGATTCTGGAAGGCTAGAGCTCAAATCTAGCTTCTTCGGTGATGGTTTGAATAGCGAGGTGTGATTACCCATTGATCCCATAGAAGATTGATTCTAGAATAAAAGTAAAACGAACATGAGAATCTTTACTGGACTGCAGACAATGATTTTCATACACAAAGCGAAGTTCGCTTACGCATTACAACAGAGAGGATTGGAATCTGTGCAGTGATGTCCTTAATGTGGCAATGAAAGACCAAGCAGGTCAAAAGGTGGGGCCATAAAATAATGATGATAGCGATATGATCATTAGGGGTGCAAAGCATTGAATAATTATACAGAAATGATGAAAAAGCATGCAACAAGGATACAACAGCTAGTCACCAGAAACATTAAACCAATACACCATACTTCCACCATCAGCATGAAATTATAGAAATCTTTTGTAAAAACAATTACATCAGCTAGCGGAAAATATACTACATATAAGCATTAGATCATATTGCACCCACCCACAGCATTAATCACCGACAGTAAGTAAGCTTCCGTATATCGGTGGCTCCGCACCAGATAAATTCTGATTGTTGACTGGTTAATCTCTGGATGCTTGGTTAGCCATGCGATTTCCAGCGCGTAGCAAAAATATATTGCAGTGGGGTGCATAGAATACCATTACATGTAAACTGCGAAGAAAGCAAGCAAAAAGCCGACAACAGCCAGGAAAGCGTTAGGTGCTCGCTTACTACATCACAGGGAGAAGAGAGGATAACTCCGTCGCCATGCAGGCCTACCTCTTCACACCAGCTTCTGGCACGCCGGTCCACCTCAGTCAGTTTACCCTGGAAGCTGCTATTCACTCTGTTAATATGCTGAATACTAAATATATGGTCCTGCAGTGTGCACTTGTGTGAATATTTCACGGAGCAGAGATTACATTCGGCACGCGGAGCCTCCTCGGTAGACGGCAGTTGAGTCCCTCCCGTCTGAGCAACTTTCTTCTCTTTGGCTCGAGCGTTCTGGAACCAAACTTGGACGACGCGTTTCTGGAGACCGATGTATCCACCGAGCACCTCACACTCAGCCATGGTTGGCGTTTTGTAGTCCTTGAACAGGTTTTTCATGACGTGGATTTGTAGACTCGTTAAGTTAGTCCGATATCTCTTCTGTCCTCGTCCACCACCGCTCGATCTTCGAGATCGCTCCCCACTCAATTCTTTTTCCGTGTCATCTACGCTAATGAGCTCTTCACTAAGATGATTCTGGTGACTATCTGAATCAATTACCTTGCTAGTAGCAAACGCTTTGGTTAGATCCAACGGAGACTCTAAGCTTGAGATGGTGTGACTGCGTTTTCGGTCGTTGGAATTTTGACGCACCGATTTTACATCTTCTGAAAACAAGACGGTGCTTACCAATAAAACCTGGCTAAATCAGAGCCCTGGGTTGAATCACATGAATGCATACCACTCTGTGGTACGGGCAACATTCCTACAAATGTTTACGAGACTAATTGGCCAAATGAGATTCAAGAATCTATCACATACCTGCCTAATAGATTTGCATCATTGACACAGGTGTGCCCGCTTGTTAAACGAAAAAAATCAGCTACTTACCATTGTTCTTCTGAGCCGCTTGCTCAAATACATCAGGAAACGAAGGCTGAAGTCCGGGAAGCATTCCTGGCATGAAGAGAAGAGGATTCAGTCCTCCTCCGTACATCATCTTAGCTATGTCGGACGGGGTCGGGGCAACCGTACTGAGGCCACTGATGCCAGAATTGGCGAGCTGAGTGGTCGACTGTGAAGAAACAGTCTTCATCAATGTATCTATAACGTAGGAAAAAACATTGCTACATCATGTACGTATACATGAATGTTCGAACCGACTTGCAGTCTTGCTTCAAAATGTTAATCTAGCGGGCATTAAGAGAATCAAAGAACTTTAAAAAATTCAACATCGCAACAAATGTAAAAGTAAAATGATCGAACATGCACAATACAATCACAACACATGAGAGAGCAACACAAAGCTAGCGAAAGGAACTGAAGATGTGGCAATACAAATTCGTGTTGACATACAATAAGAGGGTGCATGCGTAGGTTACATTCGATACGCGAAAACGAAAAATCCACAACACTCATCCAATCATGTACCCTTTTGATAAGACGAGTCTGTGTTCTCTGTCAAGCTAGTTGGTCCATCTATATCTCTGGAATTCTGATTGGAATGATTAATATTGGGAGTGGAGGCGTTTGAACGGTTGCCATTTGGAATGTTCTCCTTGTGACTAGAATGTAGAGGAAATAAAGCGGGAGCTTTAAGCTCTCCTCGTCTCTCCTTAGCTCGTGCGTTTTGGAACCAGACTTGTATGACACGCGTTGTAAGGCTCGTCAGTGATCGCAGCTGCTCCATCTCGATATGACTAGGACAGGAGTTACTGAGGAAGCTAGTGTAGAGCAGACACTGCTGTTTCTGAGATAAAACAGTGCGTGCCCTCCGCGCTCGAGTTAAACTGTCTTCTTGAGTGTCTTCGCGGAACCTCTGTATATGCGCCAACTTAGCTCCTTCAACGTGCTGGTTCTGATGAGAATTCCAGCCTGAAAATGTTTGAAACTGCTGCAAACAGTTTTTGCACTCATACTGACCCGGTGCTGCTTTAGATTTTGAGGTTTCATCCTTATCCACCGGGGACTTTCCATCCTCCGATACAGACAGTTTCCGATTGCCATCTTGATTGCCGAATGGCAGTGTTACATGGTTGTTTTTCATGCAGACTCTCTTCTGGTGTTTGATGAGGTCATAGTAGCCAGAGAAAGTCACCCCACATTTCTTACAGGGATAACTGCTCTTGATACTAGGAGAGACCGTGGTTTCAACGGCAGTAGGGTTATTCTCATACACCTAAACCGAATAGATCCATATTAGTTCCAATCAATGGGCAACTCTACGCTGCAGTGAACAGAGGAAATGTCAAATCAAACAAAAAAACTGCTCTTCCTGTCATATCAATATAAAGCACTAGCAACTTTGTCACCAATTCTATTGAGGGGCCCGGGGCCATGTTGTATTTAGGGGTGAGAGATGGGCCAGCATTATGGGCATCGAGGTTGTCATCTCATAATACCCAGGGGCTTTCCAAAACTCTTCTGTGGGTTTATAGATGTAGAATGATTTAGTCCACAGGCGCGTCATGTCAGCAGAGCTATTCATCTAATACCCAGCCACCATTGATAGTTTTCAGACTGATCACCCACTGCGGTATGAGTAGCCAACAAATAGTCTGCATGTGGGTTTCTTTGATTATGATATGCCAGGGTGTGCTGTGTTTTCACAGTTAACATACTGTAGATGGGCAGACCACTCCTACGCCAGCATATGGAATGAGTCGCAATCTAATTTTCAGCGCAGCAAGATAAAACTGGCAGTGTAGCTATTCTGAGTTTTTTCCTACAGGAAGTGGTCGACATTTTGAAGCAGGAAAGATCACGCTGTTGCTTATCTAGGTGCACATCCCCAGTTTACCTTTCGAGCTTTCTGGCGAGCATTCTGAAACCAGACAACTATGACTCTATTTGGAAGATGCAGGACCCTGGACAGTTGCTCAATCTCTTCATCTTTGGGATAGGCGTTTTGTTCAAAGTATTCCTGTAGAGTCTTGATTTGATAGTCTGTGAACCTGGTACGGTTGGCTCGTTTGCTCCCTCCAGAGTTGGAATATTCATGGAACTTGTATCCGGACGATCTAAAATGAAATTATTCATTCGTCTTAAGTTACATCAATAACAAGGCCGTCAAAAGGTGAATTATGAGTGATACTGGCAGCTTTAGGAATCTATAAAATCTGATGGCAGTAATTTCATTTGGTCAGAATTGGTAATCGAGTGTCATCAGAATTGATTAGATCTTTCCATGGCTTCCTGCTAGTATGGGAAGTGTGAGGGTTCACGCCCAGGTGTGGTCTTGTTTGAGCCAGGCAATCCGGGCCTACTAGTAATGGAAAATGCTTTTTATACTTAGCACATACCATATTAGGGTGGTGGTGCGCTCGATGTGAGAATACAATTTCATCCACGCTCAAATTACTATCATCACAATTAGATGGCCGCTATGGCCAATAGACTGTATCCAAATGGATGGTCTAGCACTGGTCTTATGAACAATTATTGATAATGATCGAAGATTTAATCAAATTATTTGAATGTGATTGCATACTGGCTATCATTAGATAAACTTATTGAATTCATGGATCATTGAGTAGCTTACAAATGCTTCTAGACTTACCCAAACATCTTAGAGAAGATATTATTGTTAGCACTGTCTGATGACACAGAAGTATGCGGAGAGGTAGGACTCATCAATGTGCTGTCATTATCGCTGTCCACATGCTGATGTAGATCCCCTTCAGACGTCTCTGATTTTGGCTGGGAGACGATCACGGAGTCAGCTCGCGGCGTGGTTGGGGCAGCGGAAGGAATGGCAGTAGTCTCCCCTTGGTTCTGTAATAAGAAGATATGATTCTTATTCAAATTAAGCCAGCAGGTGTACGATTGAGTGTAAGGAGACCGATTAACAGAAATCTGTCTCAACAAAGAATGTAAGACGTAATAATTCTGACATCTGCATAATAAAATAATTGTGAGATAATCTAATTAATCTTATAAAGAGCTTAACTCTTACCATAATAATTTTCCAGCAGCGAGATTAAAAGGATAATGTAAATGAATAAACTAAAGTAGCTCAAAGTAAATCCTCTCCGTTCCGCCTACCAGCGTGTTCTCTCTCACCAGTGATAATGGTGAGGAGGAATGGATTTCCAGCGTTTTTGCGTTGCATGAATCCTGCGCTGCGGTTTTTGTGAATAGCTGGATATCGTAATGAGCCAGGTGACTCCGAATGTCAACCACCGATTCTTGCTCAAAACCAAAAATTTGAAAACTCAAAGTGAGGCAAGGCCATCATGACCAATGCCCCAAATACGAAATTTCCAAAACCAGGGTTAATATTGCTCAATTGCTCAATGATGGAAGATGAGTTGAAATGGCTTGCCTTCAGGCAGGTTGTCGAACTGACACTATTACAATATGTCAAGGCCTTACACGAATACATACGCATGTAGTAAGTACTCTATATTGTGTGGTGTTGAGCTCCAATCTAAGCGCTTCTACAAAAACTGAACTTTAGGAGGTAGCCCCTAAATGGAACATACAGGCTTTGATTGGGTGAGTTCACTGCCACGTACCACATGTTTTATTTCTGGGAGATCACTGAATGAGTTACTCAGAGCGGTGAGTGGGCGGGAATCATTGCTTTCTGGCTTGGCGTCTCCTGGAACACGGCCCGTCTTCTCATACTCCTCTAGGTTCAAGGTCGTCTGTGGTGGGTTGTTGAAGTTATAAGGTGAATCTTTATTTCGCTGCCGCTCCTAAGAACAAAAAAGATGGATTTAACGTGTGTATGGTAGTATCTCCAATTGGGAGAGAATCTCAACTGGCACTTGGCAATCCTGTTTAATGGACCTCCTAAGCCTGAGGCTTATTCTAGAGAAATAGTCGCTAGGAATTATCTGAGGACCTCATTCTGACACTGGACGCTCGGTATGACTAGGACGTATGAATTCAGGATCTGTTGGTCTTGAGCCAAGCACTCTAGCCATTGCACGGGCATGAGCACCCGTTTTGCAAGAATAAGACAATGTCTTGTCAAACCTTATCCAATTGATTAAAAACTCTGTCTTAGACAGTGAGCTGGAAGCTGAGGGACTGGTCTTACAGTCTATACCATAGAGTATGGCCTGGGTCTGGCCGAATACTAAACAAAAGAAGTACCAGTGATTATGGTGGCTTACTAGGAGAGCGGTATTCGCTTGCGGTGGATTAGGGCCAATAATGGCAGATCACCGGTACAATCCTATACATGACACTATGAGACCATAGACACAATAAAAGGTGTGCTATAAGTCTATAATCAGGGGCTCTGCCCTGACCTCAAACGGCAAATGAGAAATGACCATGCTGGACCAGCAGCGCACTATTTTTCATAATGAGATTCCAGCTTTACGATAATAGATGCCTAATAATCAACGCCTGTATTAATCAATGTCAATCACGTTTAAATCTACATCCGACATTGAAAAATATAAATTATTTTTGATGCCTATGGACCCAGGGCAGCTAATGATACGAAGAAAGCGATATGAGTTCCAGACTTCCACATATTTCAGTGATGAATGACGGAAACATAAGGGCGCCGTGGCACAAGTTCGCACCAATGTTTCATCGATTAGAGACAATGACATATAGACTGAACTAACCTTGAAGAGTGTATTTCTGAACCAGTGTTTGATGACTTTAGCCGGAAGACCTGTTTTGGCTGCCATTTCCATGATGGCTTCCTCACTGGGGGAGTTATTAATGTCAAAGTATTGACGGAGTACTTTGAGTTGGTCATCAGTGATCCTAGTTCTCGCTCTTTTCTCACTCCCGGCCTAGTAAAGAGAGCGGTAGTTAATTCTTGTTTTACCCCGCCTTCTCAAGTCTTTGATCGGTTATGACCGCCGACTGAGGCTTAGCCAGCCATTGGTTCATGACGCGTTACCGCTTTTAGTACAAATTCATGTCATTATCTTATTCTCCTAAGCTTCAAAAGAGAAAAAATCAAACACTAATCTATGACAAAGGTAAGCAGATTACTCGCTTTTGGTGATGGGGATAGTTTCCCATTATCACAGTGCTTGCAACACTGATCAGAGTGAAAGCTCAGGATTACCGCGATTTAACGCATTCCTGGTCATACCACTTTAACAAACGATTCATTATTGGGCTGGGTGCTCATATTAAACTCCATCAAAGAGAGATCTAATCCAGGTGAGTCGGGCAGCATGATTAAGTGGCCCAATCCGCTACAGCCCCCAAATCCGCTACAGCCCCCAAATTACCCTTGCAGTTCGTATTTGCACAAAGCAAGTTGAGATCTCTTGTTCATTTAGATTTCATAGAAGCGTCAGGGATGTGTGAAGCATAAATACCTGGCTACTCGGCAGATTTGTTGACTGAGACATCATTTGAGGAGGAGGGCTTGTCATCATTGGACTATGACTGACAGCGTTAGAGACGCTACTTGTTGGAACCATTGGATTAAATGCTGTCGGCATCAAACCGAACGGGAAGAGAGTCAGCCAAGGAGACAGAGATGCCGCTCCACCGGGATAACCCAGCATATCCAGAGGAGTCTGTGGCGCTGTCACTACAAACAAATCATCCATCCAGTCAAGGATAAGCGGATCAACCTGTTTACTAGCTCATCGCTCCGTTCAGCTGATAATGAAGATGTATAATTTAACCATCAATGGTTTCCCAATGGCACTTTCTAGATTGAATAAATTAACATGAGAAAATAAGTGATGTAACAGCAATTGTGAGCGTTTGGAAGATTAAAATAAACAATAAGATATCGTCCGAGGCAAAATCCTACCTGGCTGCTGAGGTGCTTTCATTGTCACCTCCTGTTTGACAGTCACTGGCTCATGAGGAGATGACTGCTCAACCTTGACTTCTTCAGCTTTCAGCAATTCCAATTTCGCCTCCTTTTCATCATGATCTGCCTTGTATAAGGAACCAATCCGTTCTGTCACGCTTTAAAGAAAGATCGGCGATCATTGACAGATAGGTATTGGTTATTTTTAGACTGATGATATCCACTAATTAAATTGGCAGCCATATTGTCCCTGCTGATTTAATTCCCATGAGGCCGTCATTTTCGGACGGATATGAAGCCGTCACCTAGTTATTAGGCGTGTGACATGCATGGATAATGAGGACTTGATTCTCATGTGTAAATTAGATTTATATTTCCAATGACCAATGAACTAGATCATCACCTCAGAGTTAACTAAACCACTTGATACAATATGCAGCCCAGCCAGCAGTATCGAAGTCTACTTCAGTGAATCTGTCAAGTGAGTGAATGCTTAATATTTAAAAATGAAACTGCCCATAGAACACTACCAAACTCCCACAACTGCCCATAGAACACTACCAAACTCCCACAACTGCCCATAGAACACTACCAAACTCCCACAACTGCCCATAGAACACTACCAAACTCCCACAACTGTCTAGAGTTCCATTAAATTGCGTAAATTTTTGAAACCTGACATTAGTTGCACGCAAACATTATTCAACAAACTTCGATAAGATGGCTTTCTGTCAAAAAGAACCCAGTTCCTCAAGAAGCCTGTACCTAAAATACACTTTACACTAGGAAGGCCGTGATTTACAGTATTAGCTATTCTACTTTCGCACCGCGCCCATTTTTCAAATTTGTTGGTCAGCTGGCGCCTGGCGGAAAGTGTGTGACATTGCCTAACTTCGAATATAACTTAAATTGACCTGTGAACAATGCTTAATGGCGTTTTCAGGTAGACATCTTTAAGATGAAGTCATGATAAAACTTATGAAAAGCCATCTTATCAACTGGGCGTATCCACTGATTCTATCACTGATATAATCACTATTTATTTCATCCGGTCGCGATTCTAAAGAACAAAGACATTTCGTGGATCTGTCATTAATTTTATACATCAAAAACTTATCCAATACTTAACAGAGAGATCCTAGAGGGAACCCTGGATACAGCGTATTGAACAGGATAATGAGATGATTTGAAATGAGGTACAAATCCATCGCGTAGTCATTTAGGCAATTGATTGAGTAATTAACCTCCATGTGACCAAACTCACACTAATGAGTCCTGCTTGTTATCACCAAATCTATTGTTTTTTAGTTATTTCAATGGATGAAATACCCTGACTAATTCATTGGCTCATGAGGGAATATTTTATTTATGGTGGTCAATGGATATATAAAGAAGCGGCGTGTTGTAATTTGCCTGCAGCATAGATAGCTTGGGTGAAACAACTTCCCCTCGTAAACAAAGCGTATTTCTGCTAGCAAGCTTACCTTTCGGGCATGATTTGGTGATGTACTTCCTCTTTGTGACTTTTGAGAACCCAGAGACCAGAGAATTTTTGGCCACAGTCACTGCAGCGAACTTTACTCATCTCCGGCAGATCGAATGCCCCTTTCTCTTCCTCCACTTCACAATCAGACATGGAATCAGTTGCGTTCATCTGCTGCTCACTTTCCAAAAATCCCATCACACACTCGATTCCTGTAGCCAGTATTGCAGTTAATAAAAAACTTAACCATGTAAACGATACATCGTAACTCCAGCTCAGTTTCACACAGTCAGCTTCCTTCAACCCGATTAAAAAACCTGAAGAACCGGCCGCAAAAGTTCTGCTGGCTAGCAAACAATCACGAAAAACCGATTTAGATTTTGTAATTCTCAACTGTAGCTGCCAGAACTGGAGAAACTCTATATTGCCGACTTATTGCTGATTAATACATGTAAATGACTGAAATAGTTCATAGACACGTCCACTTCACACTTAAAACCATCATCTGGGAAGATACATGTAAGTGCCACCAGGTCAAGTACGTTATAACAAGAACCTGTAAGTATCCTAGTGATGAGGGAAGGGAGATATCTTCTAGAGGTTTGCTCTAACACACTCCAGCAATAAGTGGATCGGGTGCTGGGTGAGTGCCTGCCAAATCACCTGGACATGGTGAGCAGTGCTATAAGTTTTGGTTGCTTATTAACAAAGGGCTTACACGTAAAACTGAGGACGCATTGCCCCGGCTAAGATAATTAATCCAGAATCCGTGAACTCAAACGATTTATAATCCCTAGAGCGGCGACATCACAAAGAAAACTATTTATTCTACTGATGCGGGCACGACTACTCACCAATATTGTGAAGCAGCCGCCGCTGTTGGCTACGGGGCGGTCGCTGCCGTCTGGCTAGTGCGGGACAGCAAAGCTTGTGTTGGGTCAGTTTTTCCTCGCTCTCAAGCACGGACTGGCAGTAGATGCACCGATGCTGTGGCGATGCTGTCTCTCTCTCCAGAATCATACTGTCCCCAACATGCTCCGACTAAAACCAAGCAATTAACCGGCGCTGAATAATCCTCGCTGGCGGGGCACAGAGTACCGTGTCCACTCCTCGATCTTAACTATGGTCTAATGACGTTTGGAATTAACATGAGCGTATCTAAACACAGGCACATTGGGAGTAACCATGGAAACTCCCTGTACTAATTGGTGGGTAGTCCAGTAAGCTGAGACTATGGCCAGGTTACATTGGCAACGTGATAATTGACAGCCGATAGGCCATCGATCAATGCATCAGATAGAAAGACTCTCAGGTGCATGTCTCGAGTTTAATTTGGCATTCAAGGAATGAGAAGCGTTATCACTGGGCAGGGAGTGGGAGAGGAAGTCCCAGGTGCTAGGAGTAGCTGGCAGAATATACATCATATCTGTGACGCGAGTAGATGAGTAACACTGCTAGCACCTGCTCTTCAACGCTGCCACTATCTGAATGTTTGTTCAGCAGGCGGTGATATTTACCTCTTTCCCGGATACGCTTGGAGGCACAACCAGTGATGGAAGACTCGACAAAACATTCTCTTCCGACTACAAAATGTTTAATAGAATTCAGAATTCGGCTGTGATCCATTAGGCGAGACATTCTTATGTACAGACACATACCATTAGACCAGCGTGATATAAACTAAGGCCAAACTTATGCTCGATTGCTCCGATGATAGTGTTTTGATTAAAATATGATTGATGAACACTCGCAGTGAGTGGGCCTTCCAATTAGACAAGATTGATGTTGAAAAACTCTGTCAGACTGTGAGTGCAACAACTGTGGCTTTATTAGCCTAATTCTGGTTTTTAATCCATGGCGCCGCAAATCGGGGTTAAGGCGATCATAAACAATAGATACCAGGCTCCGCAAGATATTCATAATACAATGCTAGTGACTGTGAGTGAGCTGAAAACGACCGCAAAGTTCCTGATAATCTGGCCACGGGCGGGGCAGCTTATATCCTGAGAACTAACAGTGCCTGGGTATAGACTTAACTCCCCTAAATCTATAAACCACTGTGGGTGGAGGTGGTGTTTTAGGCCGGATTCCTTTTTTTCTTTTTGTTCTTCTCGGGCGCTTGGTCATCCTTTTCAACAACATTTCTAAATATGCGGCTTGTGGACCAGTAAGGGCTAGAATTTTTTGAGGACCTTACACTCACATGCCATGCCATGCCATGACTGGCATTCGAACTGAAGGAGAGAATGCTTCTCTATGGGGCACACCATAAAGA
>Ga0224511_10002578_pt1 | contig 12352 bp, 5 predicted proteins | sample SF_May12_sed_USG_2_FD_169988 | JGI IMG/M metagenome (GOLD analysis project Ga0224511, IMG submission 169988) | Sediment microbial communities from San Francisco Bay, California, United States - SF_May12_sed_USGS_8_1 | ecosystem: Environmental > Aquatic > Marine > Sediment | place: USA... | reverse complement strand
CCAATGAAAGATTAAGAATGTATTCGTTTTCGCAACCTCTTCCGTATGTGCCAAACACGTCTTTTTCTATATTTATGGGAGGACAACCCATTCAGACACACGGTCGATTTAAGGCGCCGTTGATAAACACTATCAATTAAGTGCAATGAAATATACCTGATAATCAGCTTAATATCGTGTTACCTCTCTAAAATCAATACAAATGCATAAAATCAATTTGTTTCTCCATTATTCTTTATCTATTATTGTCAAACAAAAATTGTTTGATGACGTTATAATATTTATAGCCATTTTGGCTGGTAAAAATATATTAAGGATTTAAACAAAAATACAATTATTATGGCCCTTAAATGTTAATGGGAATATTTCAGTTTTTTACTCATGACTCTAAAGCCTTATCGTGTATACAATTTGCAAACAAATCATTTAACTGAACATCACAGAAAGTAAATCTAAAACAAATAACAATTTAAAGCAACTTCAAGACTAAGCTAAGAAAACTATGTTTGCACATGCTTCAATGAGTATTTACAAGACTTAAAGTATTGTTGATATTTTTACAAAATAAAACATAATTATGAAAAGTACAATGGTTTAGTCCAAGCCCGAATTCGAACCCACGCCTCCAATCAGAGTACTTTCAACTCCAGACGCCGTTGCATTAAATTGATGAAAGGGAAAGCCTTTAGGAAACACAGCCTGCATGGGAAAACAGCAGCATCGGTTTTATTGAAGCTTTTCATCATTGGTAATAAAAGATGCTACACCACTGACGCCTTCTAGCGCATGGAGCGAAACTCTATTTTCATATGGAAAAAATCCATACAATCCATGATCCCCGAGGACCAGACAAATATAACTACATGATGACAACAGCTGTAGTAAGTTTAATTAAGCTGATAAAAGAGAAAGCCATCAGAAAGCACAGCATGCATAGGAAAACAGCAGCCTCGGTTTTATTGAAGCTGTTCATCAGTGGTAAAAAATATGTTACAACACTGACGCCCCCTACCGAATGGAGCGGAACTCTCTTTTCAAATGTTAACAACATACAATCCATGATTTCTGAAGACCAGAAAAACATAACTACACAATGATGTAGTAAAGGGCGGCATTTAAAAGCCGCCACACAGGCACTAAATACCGACTGCAGTAAATTAAAATAAACTGATGGAAGGGACAGCCCTCAGAAAGAACAACATGCATGGGAAAACAGCAGTTTTGAAGCTGTTCATTGGTGGTTATAAAAGATGCCACACCACTGACGCCCCTTATCTACTGTTTTTGTCACAGGGTACACATTATATACCAGAGGCAATGCTTTAAAGCTGTTTGAGTTGAGTATAATAAGTACTTTTAGTAAAGTAATGGATATTTTCATAGACTCATCAAGTTGGCATTCTCGCTTGAAGCCGTTTTAAGGGTAAGTCAACCTGTTATCAGCAACTAAAACTGTAGGCACAAAGTGAACATGTTTTGGAAAAGTTGTGTTCCATCACAGATGAAATATTAAGAATATCCTGTCTCGATACAACCATAGACAAACACTGGCTGGGTCATTCTTTTTTACATTTTCTCTGGATGCATGATGGCGAAATATGATCTTGACACATACATCAATGCACAGGGAGTTATGTTCCATTGTATTTCATCAGTGTTTCATCTGTGTCAGATCTGCCGGTCATCGTACGGAGCCCTGTTGATCTCTAAAATCGACGGCCGGGTGCCGTACGGTGCTAGACCGGGCATAGGCCGATGTTAACATTTAAAGACGCACATTTGCGCCCATACTATTTGTGGCCATGAATGGAAAATGTTGAAAATCGTCCGGTGCTCGTGCATTTTTTAAACTCGCCGGTAATCTATACATTGCTGACATCGTACGGCGACATGTTTGTGGCTATAGCATGACTATGTTTTCAGCTACTTATTGCGATTATGTTAATTGCAAGATTATTTATGCTATAGTCACAAACCATCTACGGGCACCGCACGGCGTCTATTTCACAAAACATCGTACGGTTCTACGGCACGCACCCGTACGGCGCCCAGCCGGCGGCAGGAAGAATCGTACGATTATTTTCTCATTTTTAGACATCGTACGGTGCCCGGTGAAGTTTATGTACTACTTGAAATTCCACGGCGCCCGTACGGCGATTTTAGGGTAATTTAGGGTAAATTGCACACATCGTACTGGCACCGGACGACTTTTGGAGAACATTTAAATCGTACGATTTCAACAACGACCGTCTGGGCACCGTACGGTGCCTGGCCGGGCATCATACGATGTCTGAAAAGCGCCAAGTACTTTCAAAAGTTTCTTATCATATCGGAGGACGCCCGTCTAGGCACAGGCCGATGTTGTATCAGTCGAAGTGCCACCGGCGAAAAGCGACGTGTGTCTGCAGAAGTACATACTGTATCTCCATAAATATATCACGTCTGAAGACCAAAACTATAAATACAAAAATGTTGATTTCTCTTGAGCAGCTGAGGATGAATAACATGCAACGAACAATTGCTTTTGGATTTTTGCAGTCTTGAGCAAGTGTGGTTTTCACCTTCATCACTGTAAGTTCCAGAGATAGTCTTTCTTAGTGTAAAAGCTGTTTCATTGGGGGAATACTGGCGGCATTTGATATAAGTGTATACATCATTGCATGTTCGTTTCATCTGTGTAAAATCGTACTGGCTCTGTACGGTGCCCGGCTGATTTCTTACAACGCCGGCCGGGCATCGGCCGATGTTAATATATATACAGACCCCGGCCGGCGCCCGAACGCTGTGTGATCACGCAAGAGAAAAATTCTGAAATATCGTCCGGTGCTTGGGCGATTATCAAATTCGCCGGTGACGTGTAAATCGCTGAAATCGTACGATGTCAGTTTTAGTTGTGACCATTACATGAAAAATGTTTAGTTTTTACTGGCCCTAATTTACTTTCGATCTTTCGGAAGGAATATTTCATAACCTATATAATCTAACTAACACTCCTATTCAATCCAGCAAACCTATTTTGTCGAGGTCGCGGGTTCAAATATCACGTTTCGGACCCCTTTGTTTTCCTTTTTGTTATTTTTATTGCACATTGACATTGTCCAAAGTAAATCAAAACATAAATAACAATTCAATATCAAACATTTCGCTAACATATCGCTAGCAATGCACCATTCCACAATTTTTTTAACTCCGCCCAAAGCGGTAGATTTGCTTTAATCTTGTGAAGGCTTGTGAAGGGGTCTTTCTTTTGTGTTTTCTAGGTCAGATTGTCACCTGACAATTTAATCCCAATCTATTGGTTTAAAATTGACCATGTACTGTTATAAATGATAATGATTGACATTTGCGGAACGGTCCATAGCTTTGATAATATAGGCCCTTCAGTTAAAGAAGAAGATACAGACTATACGAATGAATGCATCACCAATTGTAATCTAGATTTGTTAGAATACCAATGTCAATTGAAGGAATATATGATACAACTGCCTCAGTTTAACATGATAACACTGACACAAACGACTCCCGTTAAAAGAGACCACAGTGTTTAACTTACAAGTGATTTGTTAAATTTACATTATAAAAGCCAATCAGTCAAGACTTAAAACACAAAACCAAGAAACCGGCCTTACAGACTTTCCTTGATTGAAATAAATATCAAGACATACAATGTAAAAGTGTAGCATACACACAGGTAAATTGATATTCCGCTGCGTTATAAACTTAGCTAACGCGTTCTTGTACTTCATCTGGCTTTCAGAATTGCAATGCGATCTTATTGCAAATTCCTGACATATATTATACTTGTCAACCTTAAAAAGTTACAACGCAGCCAACAACAAATGTGTCTTACCTGCGACGCACAACAGTCGTGCGGCATCTTTGGCCACCCTTTTCATGGTAGTGTTGCTGATTCCAGTCATCCTGCTCTACTGGACTAGCCGAGCGCCACAGACGGACTGATCATCGTTGAACCTTTTATGACTCATATAGATTGTATCATTCGGCTTTTTTTATATGTATCGTTCATTTCCGAAGATTACCAATGTATCAATTGAATGCTGTTAATGTTTTTAATACTTTTTAATCAATATAATGTAATAGGTACCAAGCGATAAGATTGATTCTAATTAAAATGGGTTCGTATTATGTAGGCATTGATAATAATCATTTTTAGTGTGTCTAGTTTACGTATAGTGGGGCATTATCTTCACAGATTAACGTGGTCTCCAATGCCATAAAGGAGACATTATTATACTCATAAAAATTATTGTGTCATTAATCTGTTACATATGAGAAGGCACTATATTTTAAGACATGTATAAAATGCTTTGCCCGTTTATATTATTTGCTTAAAAGTATGTCGTACTAAAGTTACATAGGTTATGATCATCCACTGATGAACAGCTTCAATAAAACCGAAGCTGCTGTTTTCTCGTGCAGGCTATGCTTCCTGAGGGCTTTCCCTTTTATCAGTTTAATGATACTGCAATTAGAGAAGCTGATGTTGATGTAAATGTGTGATCATTTGTGACTACTGTATAATAATGGGTCGGTAAAGGAATTTGATTTTAAGTAGTTGTCATATTATGCAAATCCCACATGCATATGTGTTTTCAGCTTACAATAATTATAATAGTGGTAAATATGATTAGCTGCATTATCGCCTAGAATCACTGAAACCATTATCGTTACACTTTCACTGCCATTGGCAACATAAACATTACGTGATGTAAGACCTGCGTTATTATCAAACAGGTTAACGTTGTTATGCATTTATTTGTTATTCTAAGACAAATACCCCTTCAAGTTTTTAATGACAAGTTTTATCTTGTCATTAAAAATTTATGAAAAATATCATATTGTAAATTATACGTAACACACTTTTATCAATTTCGCTTCAAATGGTAAAAGTTATATGAACCATATTGAATTTAAATTCGTTTTACCAGGCATTTATTTCGAAGAGATAAAAAATAGGGAGAGAAAGGTCTTGAAAAATATATATTATAAAGTACATTTAACTAAATACATTTGCTAAAAGTTGTGTTCCGACATGTTGTCCGGTACCAAACGTCCAAATGTTCAACTCTAACATATATATTGTGTAGTCATATTTTTCTGGTCCTCAGGGATCATGGAGTGTACATGTATGTTGTTTACATTTGAAAATGGAGTTCCGGTTATACGCTAGGGGGCGTCAGTGATGTGGCATCATTCATTACTACTGATGAACAGCTTCAAGAAAACCGAGGCTGCTGTTTTCTCGTGCAGGCTTTGCTTCCTGAGGGCTATCCCTTTCATCAGTTTAATACACTTCTTGTCATTACAAAGTGATTTCCAGAAAAGGATTTGATATGATTCTGGTTTGTTAAAATGAGCAGAAAGGCAAGCTGTGCTTCCTTTAGCCTTTCCGTTCTGTTATATTTATTTAACTTTCTACAATGGTGTTTAGTGCTTGTGTAGCGGTTGTACATTATATGTTAATTACGCTAGTGAGTGAAGATATGTATTTAAGGATTGACTCCTTTTCTCCGTAATAATATTCAGTATAAATGAGCCACAATGGTTTGAAATCCAACTTTGAATTATCGTGTATTGAAACGCACATTCTGTTTTTACACATAAATGTTTACAAATAATATTTTAAATTTTTTGCTTAAAATATGATAGTGTTGTTTGTTTGTTTCCTTACGCATAGGTGAACATTACGCATTGAGACGTGACCATAAACCCGGTTAGTTTATGTTCATCAAAATAAGTAAAGTAAAGAAATTAAACTTTCTGATGTATACACAGATGGTAGAGATTAAAGTATATCACTGTGTATAAACGAACTCACTTTATATACTATATTGGCAACGCCACAGCCATGTGAATTTGTAGCCCAGTCGGTTAGCGCGCGGTGGTGACTTTTTTCCTCTGTTTGACACGGGTTCGAGTCCTACACGGGAAACAAGTTTTTCAAGTTGCAAATATTGCATTTATGTTTCAAATCCCGTTTTCTTCGTGCAATATCAATGTTTAAACAAGTATAAAATAAAGCTGCCTAAAATCGGTTGGCTTGCAGTCATTATATATGATTTACGAATTACAATATATACTACGCAAAAAGAAAAAAACATTGAAAACAGTACACAAAAAACGAAATATAAATGAATAATTTTAATTATATCAATATATTAAAACATAAGAGAAACTAACAAATTAGTAAAGATAATATAAAAAAGTAAAGCGGACGTGAGGATTCGATCCCCAGTTGCCTGTGTGCTAGGCAAGTACGCTATGCACTGCAATACCATGCTTGTGGCGTTAATAGTCTCATCAATAAATGTTTAAATGCGAATTGGCTTTCTCATGAGGCTAAATATAGACGAATACTGCTTCCCCTTTTTGAATGGACTAGGCGATCTGTGGTGTCTCAGAGGTCGTTGTTTACCTATACTTGTACATCAATGCACCGTTCCTCAACTGACAATCTTAATCATTTATACCAGTACATGGTTAATTTTAATCCAATGCATTAGGGGTATATTGTCAGCTGACAATATGACCTAGTATATACAATAGAAAGCGTACTTCCTGTTTGTGATAAACCTTATCACATGAACAATGGATTTCAACATATGTGGGCGGAGATTAAAATATTTATTATGGAACCATGCATACAACAGTTGTGTCACTGGTGATATCTATGTTACATTAATATTCAGTACTAACAGTAGATCCAGTGGGATTTTGTTGTACTGAATGTGTTGATTTAATTTTTCTATGACAAATATAATAGTTTAAATTTTAATTTGGTTTCTTTATGTCATAATTCGAGTATGTAATAAGTGTGGAAAATAATCGGATACAAACATCACGTTACCTTCTATTTTTATGACACATCAATAAAAGATTGCACAAAGACGGATTGTAAACAAACACGTGGTTTTATACATGTACGAGAACTGTAAAACGGTCACACACAACTAACATACAAACAATGTTTAATTATATAGATGTAGTACATAGTCTCTGCAATTAATCATATTTGATAAACAAAATAAAACAACATTTTTTCCGAGATCAACGTGGTTTAAAAAATGTTAGAACAGGAATACAATGGAATATACAATTTAATAAACATATGGCGGATTCAGATTAACTTTACAATTATACAGCGGTTTGATCATATGAGACACAGCAGCAGTTTAACATTTTGTATTCGTGTTAATTAACACAACATTTAGTAATAAAAACGTGTTTCTTATATTACAAAATACCACACACAGAATCAGATTTGTAGTTATGTACCTTTAACTCAAAACAAACAAACACACCTGTTTTTGTATTACTTTTTTAATAATATGATCAACGCTTATATACAAATTCAATCATCAATGAAATATTAGTGTATCATACGTATTTACATCTGAATTTATTATTTACTACATTCTCAATATGTCATAATTGTAATAAGAACTATTTCGAAAAAAACTGTCGCCACTAAATTTAAAGTGAAACACATGCTCCACCGATCGGTCTCAAAATCGTTCTTTGGTATTCAATCTATACCCCGGGTGAAAAACGAACATGAACAATTTTTGATATTGACTCAGGTGTTAAACAAGGAAGTTGCTTGTTTTCAGTACTAATTAAATTCACACAAAAAGACGATACTGATGGTGAAGCTTTTTTGTTAATTGTAATTGTCCATAAAGAAATAATGTTTAGTGTGTGTTCAATTGCAAACCTATATAAGTTGAAATAAACAAAGGACATCGAGTCGAACTCCAAATACGAAGCGGAATTGTGTCCTTCTGAATGTGATAAGTTCACCAAAAACGATTCCTATACATGTCACAATACACACAATTAGGTAAAAAGCAAAAGAAAATGATTTATTGTTTAAGGCAAAACTATATTTTGAAGTAAAACTATAGTACGTTACACTTATCACTTAGTCTAGCAGATCCAGGGGAAGGGCACCCGGCGCCCCTCTACCACCACCCCACTTACGGCCACGGACATAATGTTTTTTATGTTCCAAACGCTGAATTTTCTTTTTCTTTCTTCTATTTAAGCGATGCACTGATTTACTAACTTTTCATAAGATTATGGTCCCAAAGCCTAAAAATAAATAACCTAAACATCAACCGTCAACACTCCCCCTTCTCCCGTTGACAAAGACACGCCCACCCCCGGTAAAAAGTCAAATCCTGGATCCGCCACCGCATATATTGTTTGCACGTTTGTAAAGAATAAACGAAAACATAAACAGCTTAATGCAATAAATAGAAGACAGTATTGATATCAATTTGGTTCGTGAGAGAATAAATACAATATCACACCAACTATTATTAATAATTTTAAAGACTTTATGTTGCAATGTGGTAAACACTTTCAAGGGCAAAACAATACAAATACAATATTCAAAGCTAAAATTAGCCTAATCGTTTGCTAAAGTAAAGCTTACATAAGCTATAAAATGGTATACGATACTGTTTTGAATTTAATATTTACAGCCAAATGTGCAAATAACAAAATTCTCGTCAATGTAGTACATTGCCTGTCGTCCTAATAAATGTCGGCGTAGTATTCAAATGTTCTATATACGAGTACATAAAAGAAAATGGTGATGTTCTTTTCATGACGATTGTCGCAAACACGGCTGACGCACGTCACAGGCGATCTAAAGCCCACAGCGGCTAGTGGTGGTCTTGTCAGAAAAAAACTATGTCACTATCAGTGTCGTCAAAGGAGTGGCCGACCCAGAAGAAAGGCTGTGCTTCTGGCAGCAAATATCACAATCACACTCGTTTTATACAGTTTATTAGCATTCACGGTGGTTAAACTTTCAAACATTGCTGCATGTTTGTTTTTGTAGTAGTATAATAGTATATATATCAAGCTGTAATTTGCTTGTTTTTCACATTTATAGTTATCGTAAGGAAGTAAGAAGGAAACGAGTAAACTATATATAAGAAACAATGGTTTTCCTAAACACATGATTTCAATAGTTTTGCTAGTGTAATAGCCCGCTTAATAATTTCAACAAATAAAGTATAACAGTAGTAATTGCGTATTAACGTCAACAGTGGTTGATTAGTACTTGTCTTAACGACCCTAGTTTGCGACGAAATGGATGGATAGTAAAAAAATAATATCATTTTTATGATGACTTATATTCTACCATAGAAAAGCCTTCCATTAGTTGAGAACATTCACTGGCACTTGACACTATAATAATGTGCCCATGTCAAGGCACAGAGCATATGCGCCGTTTGTGTAATGTAATATGTACGGAAAAACAATTATTTCAACACTTTCAAGATAAATAAAACATTAGGTGTTTAGTAGATTGCCACCATCAAGTCCGGTTCTCCTTCTAGTAAAAGACTTACAATTCTTCCTACTAATACTGACAAACAAACGGGTACAGTCCATTACACGGCGCTATTTCCAGGCAGGGGGGGCAGTCACTACAGGTATGGAGCAACGCGCAGTCCCAGCGGTTGTTGTCGGTAATGTTCTCACAGAACACGTCCTGATAACCATTTGTTTCAGCCGCTTTGTTACGTGTCCAATAGGTCGGCTTCACTCCTAAAAGAAAAAAGAAGATGCATTAACATACGCTTATAATATACTCATCGGGACCATGATAATGTGTTTCTTATAACCTGAATTCCTTTTTATTGTATAGCGAACTACGCCCTTAGTAAAGATGGGGTAATGTAAACAACCGGAAGTTCCTTATAAGCGGAGCCCTTATAAGCAGACTTTACTGTGTTAAAATAAAATATTGCAGTTAAAATGTTGTTTTTTTACATCCGAGGATCTTCCGCGTGGTCGGTCTGCCCGGATATTGGAGTCATACACTTTTTTATTTTCACCATACATTATTACTTATTTGTCTTATAAACGTCTTTTTACGTTTAAAAACAAGTAGTTCAACTATAATATAAATTGAAGAGATGTTCAAACAAAGAATGTTGTAAACAATGTAGATATGTCGTGTTTAAGGGCATCATGACAAAATGGCCCCTACAAAAACTAACACAAGGGACGACACAAAAACTCTTACAACATCATGACGCAACAGACATTTAGAAAACATATATTTTTGTGTCTTTCGGATTTTACATTGTTTATATTTTTATTGATAATTCTTAAAGGAATTCTCCAAGAAATGTTGAGTTACCGCCTTGGTACGGTCAATGAGTTTCATTGGGTGTTTAAACCAGTTTTAAGCTATAGCAAACCTCACACTTTCTCAACATTTTTTGGAGAAGAAAAAGAAAGCAAAAATGCATTTAATTTCTCCAACCAGGCCACTTAGAAGGTGAACAAAACGACAGGAAATTAAAAAGAAGCAAAATTAAACAGAAATGGGTGAAAGAGAGAGAGAGAATTCTAAGTACAAACGTCCTCTGCCTGTGAAGATCATCACAGGTCCATGGCAGAGTGGCCAATGTTAGGAAAAACATCAATGGTAAAGTTATTATTTAAACCATAGCATCATTCTCTTCCCTCCTGACTAGGTTTCGAGAAGAAAATTCATTATATAGTAAAATAGTAACAGTCATGAAACTCTAGACAAAAAACATAAACAAAGAATAAAACTAATTAATGACTGCTTACGCTGCTTTCCGAAACCCGACTGAATAGTCTTTTAAATGTTGACGGAAGACGTGAATTGAAAAAAAATGAAAAAAATGTAAAATCACGCGATAATAACAAAAAGGCAGAACGCTGAAGTTTTATGACGTAATAAAGCGCACCTTATTTCAACTATAAGTTTTATTTTTGCATTTTACACTCCATCGAACATAACGGATGTTACACCAACTGCCGAGACTGGTTGGAAACGAGTCCGGTAATCAGTATTTTGTGTTGCTGGAAAGCGATATCAATCGTTTGCATATGGCATTCATGTGACTTTTGCATTTTAAACGACACAAACATAAATATACATTAATCACATTCATTGAAATGTACGTCAGAAGCGAATATATGATAGCAAGTGATTGTACACGAATATACATTAATCACATTCATTGAAATGTACGTCAGAAGAGAATATATGATATCAAGTGATTGTACACGATACAACATTTTTTACGGGTATGTCCCTAATGCGAGCGTCAGCTTTCACATTGGAACTACAACAATCCAAGACAACACACAAATTGCCGATCTACAGACGACATTTCAATACACATAACAATGAAAGACATTTTTGGTAATACTTGGGTAAATATTTTTAAAATAACGTACCCTCAAACTTAGACAATGCTTCACGAATCCTGCTGATGGTATTTCTATCCATAACTACCAGGACCAAGGTTCCATCGTAGGCACACAACTCCCTTGCACTTTCAAAGTCTACCTCGATGTTTAAAAACCTGGAAACAAAACACAAATAAACAGCTGTGCCAAATGTGTTGTGAAAGAAACTGATCTACGTCATAAAAAACTTGATGATTAAATTTTGTATGTGTTAAACACCTGTCCGTTTGAGATGCATTCATGCGCTCTGTTGACTCGGCGGCACATACACTTATGTACACAGTTAATCCGCCAGTCGGCAGTGCGTCTTTATCGGCCCAGCAGTTTAGATTCCCATTTTACTAAGGGTTTAGATTGAGCTATAGTCAATGACAAACGTCGAAAGCGAATAGGACAGGCTCTGCATTTAGATCAAATCGCCTACTTACACTGGTAAGTGTATTCGTTCAGATATCTATTAACGAATAAAAGAAGAATAGTAATGAATAATTCTCGCAATCTTAGTAGTTCTGTCAGGTCAGGTAAACACAACCGTTTGATCTTAAGTACTATGTGTGTGTTGGTTTTTGGTGATCAATCATAAGAAGATCACTATTCGTATGCAAATGTAAACAGGCCTTAGAAATAAAGACCAATTGAATAAGTTTGCCTTTGTAATCCCACTTTTAATTTATTTACTGATTTCACCTACACTACTGGATTTATTACAATGGCTACCAGAGGACAAATAGGAGTTTAACAGAAATAAGACACTATAAATAAATAAAATTCAAATTGAACAATATAACTAAAATGTATTTAAGCTACATTATCATAGGCTGGACAAAAATAACACTTTAAAAAGTAAAAACTACTCATAAAACGGCGATAAGGGGTATCGGTTTATCAAGATTCTGCATTCAAAATGAGTTCGTTCGGCAATTATGTATAGGGAATTTAGTTTAGAACATTTATAGTTAGACAGTCATGGAGTATATTTTGTCATTTAAAGACTGTCGCTACAGTTTCATGAAAAATTTCCCAATAATAGATTTTATTCAAACTTTGTGTATGTCAAGAACATGATGTTGTACAATGAAAA
>Ga0224511_10002576_pt1 | contig 12354 bp, 4 predicted proteins | sample SF_May12_sed_USG_2_FD_169988 | JGI IMG/M metagenome (GOLD analysis project Ga0224511, IMG submission 169988) | Sediment microbial communities from San Francisco Bay, California, United States - SF_May12_sed_USGS_8_1 | ecosystem: Environmental > Aquatic > Marine > Sediment | place: USA... | reverse complement strand
TCCTGAAGGCATACAACTAAGGAGCTGTTCTGTATTATTGTTTCGCGCTAGTGTACATGTCAAACACATAATTAACAAATGCACTTGATTTTATAAACTATAGACAGTTGTCTAATATTAAGATCCACATAAGCCACCAACTGTTTGCTATACGTGCTTGCTTTTGTGGAAAGGTGCATAAAGTGTAAGCACCCCCACACACCCTTCGAACGTCACCTTTTGGTTGTACACAACAACACATTTACTTCAGTTGTTGTAATAACACATTCAAATCAATACTTTATAATATTCGTAACCAATACAGACACAGTTGCAGATACATGCGTTTCAATATTTGCTTTGGCGCACAAGATAGTTCGTGTTATTATCTGTGTTATTATCTGTGAATACTTGTAGCATAATTGGGTGAACTTTTCTCTCGTTAATGATGAAAACATGAACTATAAGCATAGATAATAAGATAGCGAGATAACATCTTCTTTCAAACTTGCGCAGTCGTTGTAACAAAATCAGCCCATATACACATTTGTTTAGTATATGGTTGTGTAACTATATACACATGACAGTCGATGTCGTTTGAAGCATAATGTTATAAACATAATATATTGTGTGATACATCAGTTCAGTCGTTGCATGTCCTACAAGCCTACAACTGGCGGGAAAGTGAATATATCGGGATATAAGTAGGCGAGGATTCTACCAACCTGTCCAGCCCACGTTCGTAATGAGAAGAAGGACGAAGATTTTGTCCTTGAACAAGACAAGGTGTGACGCTAAGACGTTATACAATAATGACGTGCCGCAGTCTTTGTCTTGGATTCGCTTATCGGTGATAACAACTCTGAAAACAGAGACCATAACAACGTTTGTTTTATTTTAATAGGTATGTGTAGATAAATGAATGCATATGAGGAGTTCACTACTAAGTATTTTGCATCAGAAAAAAGCTGCAGTAAATGGTAAGTCAATTTTGGGATTTATAATGCCACAAAAAAGTGCTTTATAGGTATCGGGCGTCTGCCTGATCAACGGAGCTGTCGTAACTTGACGACGTTACAGTCCTGTTAAAAAGATAACCATGTATTTGTTTTGGTGTTTGTGAAGTCATTTGGAAGTGAAGTCATAGGCATCTCGCGTTTTAGCATTAGAATTTTAGCCGTTATTTCTCTTTGACAAGAATTTTAACTTTTTATGACCATTTTATGGCAAAAATAAGTTCACATGATTTGTAAATTATATACATACGATTTAGGCAGAGAGCTACTAGGCAGGTCATGAGATGTGTCCGAGACAGAATGCCTTCTGCGTCTGAAAATGGCAGGAGATCCAGTGTAGAACACGTCCTCCAGCTCCGCCTCATTCATCGGATCTATGGACGCAGGGATGTTGTCGGGAATGACACGAGAGCTGTGTGAATAGTATTCCGATATAGGACGGAACAACAAGCCGCACACTACGCCATTGAGCAATATCCCTGTCAGGATGAGGATGGTGCCTCGCCAGTCGTAGTGCTGCAGCAGGAAGTCCGTGAGATGCGCATACGCAAACGTCCCAAAGCCACTCCCGCTCATGGCGATACCAGTTGCTATGGCACGTTTTCGGTTAAAATATCGACCGACAACAATGATAGCGCAGACAAAGGACATACAGAAGCCAATGCCTGAAGATAAAACGCAATAAACATCGTGAACTATTTTGCGTTCATTCTTTTCACATAATACAACAATATGACAAGCAAAAGTCTGAAGATAAAGGGTGTCTCCAGGGTGTTAGAACAGCGAGTAAAACAATTACAAACATGCTGTACGCACGTACCGCCAATGATGCCGTATGTGACGATAAGCATGTCGACGCTGGGGGAGAAGACGCTGACGATGAAGGCGACGACGGACAGCAGCGTGCCGGCCACCGTGATCTGACGGCACGTGAACCGCTCCAGCAGCATGCTCACGACGGGACCTGCAGAGGGAGGGCATTATAGCACATGTTCAATATCGACACATGGAATGTGAGTGGGGGGCAAAGGGCACTTTATATCAGGTATTGGCAACGCTTAGGCAAAGTTGACGACAGAACATTTTCACGCATATTTTAGTATGCATTTCTTTTCATCAAATATGTGTGATGAAAATATTTGGTTATTAATTTCATCCTGAACAGTTTGATCTACCAATGTTTACTCGTAGAACAATCCATATAAATTCATATTTTAGACTGACCTAGTAATACATAAATTCTGAGGCGCAAATATGACGTACCCATAAACATGCTCATGCCGAGCAGGGATGAGCCGATCATGGACGTCTTGGCCTTGCTCTGCTGGAAGTAGCTGAGTAGCTCCAGGAGAACCACGCCGAACGACCACATGGTGCCGTCCAGGATGAAGTTGATGAGGAAGGATCCCAAACACACCATCCAGCCCCACCCGCCGTCCGGCGCTCGTGACCACTCTCTCGTAGAGCTCGAGGAACTGACTTCCGTGTTGTCATGGTCGCCAGACGAGCGGCGTCCCATGTCAACGTAGACCTAACCGGCTGAGGGAGTCCGTGAGTGCGCTGGTTTCTCTGTTACAAAAGCAATTGCGTTGAAATACACGGTTCTATGTCCCTTTTAGCAGAACGCTATTTAACAATTAAGGCCAGTATTCCATTTATACGTGAGCGGGACGTGAACGCAATGCATTAGCGCGGAACTGACACGTGGGGTTTGATTTTTCACGGACACACTATTCTATACAGCCGTCAAGCATGCGTAAAAAGCAGAACTATTTTGCCATATATCGGGTTAAAATTTAACACGAAAACATGTCCAAAATGTTACATGAATGGTTTCTGATTCTGCTGTGAAGGTAGTACATTGTATCGCAAATCCACGCACATTATTATGTAATGACCATGACAATTACATGTATAAGAACATGTAATTACTTTCAAATCGTAATTATTTGTCATTTATCACGCACAATTAAATATACATTTAATCCTTTGTCTTATTGTTTTGCCTAAGTAAATAATGAGGAAATGTAAGTAATTATTTCTTTCATGCAATTCCAAAAACGATCCACACAATGTTTTGTTCTTGAGCGCAAACACACATAAGTTGAAGTTTCCCTTATTGGCCATGTTATGTGGTATGCATGGAGTATGAATAAACGATCATTTGAAAGGTTGATTGTATGTAGGATGAAGTCATTAGACGTTTATTTATAGGAATACGATTTTGGTAAATGTTTATGCAGTGACATTACCGACTGCTATATCTTTGCGTTTGAACTATTTTAAAGACGTCCGTGTTAAGTAATGTTTTTTCAAAGTGTGTTTTACGATGTAAAGGATAATAAAGAAATGTGTGACACCATTAACCTCACCCACTGTGCTTAATGTTCTGTTCACCACTTTATACAGTCTTATCCAATAATAATAACTAATCGTTTTTTTTTTAATCTTAATTGTAAGAATATTGAGAATATCGAAAGGTGATGCGCAGTATAGTTAAATATTTATTATACGCTAAATTGTTGAAGTCAACCTCATCGAAAATGTGGGACTAAATGTAGGTTTGTACTTCTGAGATTGATGGGAAGTACCACAAATGCATTTTAAAGAACAACTTTGTTCTGCCATAAATAGTTTGCCATTGTCATTTGGAAATTGACAAGAAAGCCTGTCCAAAGTGTTAGATAAATGGTCGCTGTTTCTGACTCACGAGCAAACAGGAAGACATAAATGGTGGATACGAAATATTATCAAGAAAGAATGAACCATTGGGACATACCACCACTAAGGTAACGAGTTTTTGTCCTTGTAGCCTTTAAGAGACTGGTCATTCAAATATTCTGATTATTTTTATGACATTTACACTGTTTTTAGTCACCTCAGTCTTCGACAGAGGACCTTTTTCACCTTGCTTCCTCACCCGCAAATAACGTTCGCTCGCGTCCCACATTTACATGGCCTTTAACCAAACATACGAATGATAATATTTATACTGTTATATCACTATAGGTAGACATTATGCATTGGGACGTGACCATAACCCCGGTTAGTATATGTGCCCCCAAATAGGCAGAGCAGTGATGAGGTAGAGATTTAACGAAACTGATTTATAACATAATAATTCGAGTACGATATTATAAACATTTCCTCTATGTGATTTCGTAGTTTAGTCGGTAAGCGCCCGGACATTAATTTCCCTCATAGGCACAAGTTCGAGTCCTACACAGGAACTAAGTTTTACCTAAAACGCATATTATTACAAGGGACAATAAATAATTTATTAAAACAAAAATCATGTTCTCATTTATTATATTTACGTATGCCTTATATTGTAAACCGGACGATCCCTCAAAACGAATGACTATTGTGTCAATATTGCAATTCATGTTTATATTTGAATGTACTAAATGATGAATTTATTTACAATATCAATAATAGTTTTAGCTTAATACTATAGTATAGGCTTGATAAGTACAGAATATCGTACATATCTTATAAAACAGCATTAGAATGTTAGATGTGTCTATAGTTTTTGCGAGGCATTTCATTACGCTTTATTGATGTAATTTCTCCGTGATTAGAAGTGTAAACAAAATGGAAATTTTTAAACACCCTGATTAGTTAAACATAAATTTGCACGATAAACATAATTTAAAATTCAATGAAAAATATATTTCCATGGAATTTATAAAGTTTCGTAATCTTTTATTAAATAACTAAATAATAAGTTTCCTACCTAACGACCAAACCCTTATTGTCATGGGTGGCTGAAGGTGTAAAAGATAATCTTTAATGTCCGGCCTTAATCTTCGCTGTAAGTAGATTTTGAGGCAAAATATATTCATTAAGACGCTGAGAATTTGTCATTCGTAAAACCAAAGAATGCCATTATTTATTTAAGCAATTATTAGACCAATTAAAAATGCAAGAAACACTTATAACGTATTGTTTCCATTTTCAGATTAGCACATATTGATATCTTACTTTAAGAACAAGCGGTTGTGTAGTTCTCCAAGAGCAATTATTAATTATATAACAAATGTTATAATCACCACGAAGAATTCGTAGGCTATTTATCCATCCACTAAAACAATTCTCAATCGTGATGTGCAAGTTTTTATAGTGATTCAGAATTCCTCTTTGACCTTGTTTTTACCTACTGGATTTAACTGGATTGGGTCATGACTTGTATTACTTTTAAATGTAACACTATAGTAAATATGTATACTCAAAGTACATCATGGAATGACATTATGTTATATGACCTTAAAGATACTATGTCTGTAGCTTGACACTCCTAAAGTTGGTTACAACCTTTGCAGTATGTTAAGAGTACTAAATGAATTAACATTACAAAAGGAACTGCAAGTTTACAAGACAAATATCTTTTTCGGACCAACAAGTGAATACACAACAACAAAAACAACACAAAAACAATATTATTAAAACAATCCTTGCCAGAGCCGGGAATCATACCCAGCGACTCTTGCACATAAGTCTAATGTGTTACGTCTGCGTCGACGTGTAAACTGATCGTATCGATTGTAATCAACAAACAAAGCCACAATTGTTGACCACGGGTTGTGTATTTTATTCCTTAAGATGCTACGTTTGTATCTTGGTACCCTTATAATCGGTCACAAAGTTTGAAGTTATGTTAAGTATACTGAATGAATTAACATTGCAAAAGGAATTGCACAGTTTTATGTTAATAATGATTTTTGGACAAAAAATAAAAGCACATCATAAACAACAACAAAACAAAAAAGCAAACATACAAATCCTTGCCAGAGCCGGAATGTGAACCCGGAAGCTTTCGCACCCCGATCTGGAGTGGTACCTCTCGGCCACCAACACAAGTGAATGTGTCGAATGAAGTCAAGCTATTTAACTGTTTCACCGTAATAGGTCAAAACATAAACAAACAAAGCCACATTAACGGGCCACACACAATAACTAATAGTTGGCAGTTTCCTATGATTATAGGGTATGATTCACGTCTTAAATATGGTTTAAATGTAAGATGTAAACAATTCTGGTCAAAAGATACAGGCATATCATCTTTAAACATTTTAACATGCATGGACACTACTATTTGGCAGTGTCTCATACTTATTAGAAAGGATTCGCTGCTTAAAATGGTTGAACAGTGACATGTGAACAAGTCTGGGCTTAGGATACAGACAAAGCATCTTTAAAAGAAAACTGAAGTCGGTAGATAGTTGAATTAAATTTATGTGGCGGCTGATATGTAAATAACAATGTAAATTGGGTCCCAGTCATTTAACTCTTTTTACTGTTTGTATATTACAAATTAAATTGCCCATGCAGGCTATGTTTCCTGGGGGCTTTCTATTTTCTCAGTTAAATACCACAGAATACACATGTTATAAACATTTGCCATCGTCTTTTTCAATTTTGTCAGATGCAAATGTACATACTGTACCGTAAAATCAAACGGTTTCAGGGCAATCACATTTTGACAATATTCGCTTATCGATAACTGGGTTAATTCAAAGCCGCCGCAAAAAGTACATATAAATCATATAAAACAATCTAAAGTAATACAACAATAAATAATACGCGAATCTAAGACCGTACGAATATTAACACGTCATTGTCGCGAAATGGTTTCCGCGAGAGTTTGGATTATGTAACAGTACGTGACATGCGTGTCAGTAGGTGTTGACCCAAATAGCATGCTAGTTGGCCGGGTAACCAGACATACACCTCACGTGTGTACGAAAAATGGGCTGTAATGCAGGGGTAAACGAACGTTCTGACATGCTATTTAAGACAGTCAGATTTTCGTCTAACCTTATTGTACCAAAACCAGAAATACTACTGTATCTAAAGTAGCATCAACTATTAAGTTATGGATCGCGAAAGTCGTAGTTCCATTACTGATCTATAAGAAGAACATCAGCACTGTCCTATTTCGAGTGCATATCACACTTGTTATATCAACGTTCCATTCACATTTGAGAGTGTTATACTTTAATCGTGAAATACAATTTAGCTACTTCAGCTTTTACCCATTAAAAAATAACTTAATTGCGTTAGCTTCATAGAAACTTGAACCGTCAAATGTTAATAATGAACACCGATTTTAATTAAAAGAAATAGGCATCAGGAAAAGATATCAGGTTTTATTTTGTCTAAATATATAATAATTATGTTTTCTTACTGTACATTTGATTACAAGTGGCACCCATTCCTATTTCTTATACGCCCGAGAATATAATTAAAATAGGAATATACGAATATTATTGACCGTTAAACAGGCGACCTAAGCAATACTGTATAACAATACAGTATTTAAGTGCATAGGGTTAGTGCAAAAAGTGTATAGGAAAAATAATAGGCATTGAGAGGTGATCATAACCCCGGTTAGTTAATGTTCCCCTCAAAAAGCTAAAGCATTGGTAAGGGAAAGAGATTTACAATGTAACAAAACTGAAATGTATTACGTCATACAACTTTGTGCTCAAATAAGATGTACATAGACCGTATAGGACCCTAGTTATTTGACTGGTTCTACTGTTTGTATATCAGGCAAAGATACGACAAACAGGAGGCGAAAAGGCGACGCATGGAATGTCGCGTACTTTCGTGTGGCGAAAACACGAAAAAGTCATCATTTGGCGCGTTTTCGCCCCTGTTTGTCGTATCTTTGCCTGGCGGGGCGAAAGGTCGCCACGCGAAAACACGCCAAACAGGAGGCGAAAAGGCGACTCATGAAAAATGTCGTACTTTTGTGTGGCGGGGCGAAAGGCCGCCATGTGAAAACACGAAAAAGTCACCATTTGGCGTGTTTTCGCGTGGCGACTTTTCGCCCCGCCTGGCAAAGATACGACAAACAGGGGCGAAAACGCGAAAGGTCGCCACGCAAAAACCCGCCAAATGATGACTTTTTCGTGTTTTCGCATGGTGACCTTTCGCCCCGCCACACGAAAGTACGCGACATTCCATGCGTTGCGTTTTTGGCTACTGTTTTGTCGTATCTTTGCCTGGCGAGGCGAAAGATCGCCATGCGAAAACCCGACAAAAACACCTTTTGGCGGGTTTTCGCGAGGCTACCTTTCGCGTTTTCGACCCGAAAACACGTTTATACGACATGGCATAAATCAGCCACCATATAAAACAGTTTCAGGGCGATCAAATGTTCGCAATTTTAACTTATCGACAACTGGGTTAATTCAAAACCATCGCGAAAAGTACATATAAATCATATAAAACAATCTTAAGTACATAAAGCAATAAATAATACGCGAATCGCAGACCGTACGAATATTAAAATGTGTTCCGCGAGAATTTGGATTATATAACAGTACGTGACATGCGTGTCAGTATGTGTTGACCCATACAGAAGGCTAGGTGCCGGGTAACCAGACCTACACCTCACGTGTGTACGACACATGGACTGTAATGCAGGGTAAACGAACGTTCTTACATGTTATTGATAGTGAAAAAGGAAGTACAATGTAAACAATTGAGGTCATTTTGAACCAAGACTGGTTTGGCTTTTTTTGGACAAGGTTTTGATGTTTAACTTATAAAACTCTAAGATGTCCTCCGTTAATGCATGAATTTCAATACGGCTACGTGTGAAAGATATATTCTAAGTACATGCAGACCTCAGCTTGCCCGCGTAAAATCTATTGTTTAGGCTAATTAATGACTAATTACAAAGTGTTGCTATGTTTTATGACAAAAAACTGGGTACTGTTTCACTAACATGTCCATAAAGTTATGTTAAGGGTGTAATTTAAGAAATTCTTAAGTTACATTTATGAGCGTTTCACGAAAGTATTCTTAACTTAAAAATTACCGTAAGTTTGGGACTGATTTTATGTCAGATTGTGTTACTTGTTTCTTAATATCTTAATATCAATAATCATCATTTAAAGCCATCAAAGCACAGTTTAGCTTAAAATGTGAAAAGAAAATTTAATAGTCTAAATAACTTCAGTATGAGACATAAACATAAGTTAATTAACATATGCTTGTTTTGTTGAAAAAATGTTCACAATCCAGATATTTTTCAATACACCTTTTAAATAGAGGTGACATAACTTTCTTGTTCGTGGTACACACACTAAGTTTACCTCTGTTCCAATGCATTTTACATGTCGTCTTAAGGATGTTATAATATTTTAAAGGGTAAGACATTTAACATGCCATGTGTTTACTATTTTTATATAAGAATTTTCTGTCCCCAAAACTGTGTACTCTAGTCTCTTCAAGGATTTTATCTTGTTTCCGCATTAATAACTGAAGCAGGATGATTTTATGTATCAAGGAATTGTCAACCTTCCAACCTTAATATTAAAAAAATGCATAGAGAAGAACAAAACAATTTTAACATTTACTTCAATAGCTGATTTTGGCTTAAACAAATACACAAACACATGTATAGTAATTAAAAAACTAAACAAGTAACAAATAAATGCATGTAAAAAGACCTTTAAATATAAATGGTTCTTATACAGTAGTTAAAACAAGTATTTACGCTCTGTGAAAAGTTATGGACGGTCTGCGCTTGCCTAAACTTATGAGAAAAGTTACGCCAGTTTTCTTATGGTGAAACGCTCTTTCTTCCATAACTTAGAGTTGCGCTAAACATTGGCGTAAATCCTTCCCTAAGTATACTTAAGTATGTTAGTGAAAAGGCCCCCTGGTACTTTACAAATAACTAAGCAATATTTAACTGATGTAATTGCACAATGATTGCTTCTTAAAAACTCAAAAGGTGACTATTTGTGTACATAATTGATATTCATATATAAATCTCCCCCTTAACCCACTTACGTTTCTCGCTTAACCTAATCGTACCGAAAACAGAAATACTATCGGAATTAGCATCAAGATGTTAAGTAATGGACCGCATACGTAGTAGCTCTATTACTAATATATCAGTTCGGCATAAGTCCTGTCCTATAACGAGTGTACATCATGCTGCGTTATATTAACGTAATATTCAAACTTGAAAGTGCTATACTGCAACCTTAGAATACAATGAATCTAGATCCTTTGCTGGTCATAACCCGTATAATAATCTGTTTAGCTTAACATTAGATTACAGTAATAATTTTACCACAATAAAGTTGCTAACAATAGAACACATGGAAGTGTGTGTAGTTTTATATATTCATATTTAAATCTATGGCCAGGTTTATGGATCTATCAATTTAGCTAGATCTACTTCAGTTTTTATCCATTTTCGTTTTAAACAACCGAATGGAAAAAAATTGATAGCGTGAGCTTAATGAACTTGAGCCGTGATAAGTAAGTAATTAACTCCGATTTTAATATAAGTATGTTCGAGTCCTACCAAGTTTTATTCAAGTTAAGAAGTATTTAGTAACACGTTTATACTAATAATATGCAATTTCAATATTAAAAAAAGTATGTTCAGTTATTATGGCATTTAGTTAAGCAACAGAGTCAGATGAAATGTTTTCAAGAATGACGGAGTTACTGACCTACCAGACACGGACAGGACAGCATTTGTTTATGAATTGCAATAGTCATCATTCTGAACATTGTTTGTGTTATGATTGAATTTAAAGATATATAAAATGGAGAAGTAGTTAAATAATATTAAAATAATCTATAATCAGTTTGCTTGCCTTCACTATAGCATTTAGTAAAGTAATGCGCTGCCACGCCAACGTTTTGCATTCAATTCCTAAAGTAAGGTATTTCTGGAGTTTGGTGGATATTTTAAGAGATTTAAGTTGTCACGAATAGAACTTTATGCACACCAGATTTACGTAAATATGCAATACATGTATGTGGTAATAACTAAATCTCCATTCTCATCACTGCCAGTGTAATATATACATTGTATCTTTATCTTTTAATGTTTTTATTTTGTACACTAAAGTGCATAAAAGAATCATGTTAAAACAAAAACAACTTCATTTTAAAGATAATTAGTTAATATGTAATAGGTGCAAGAAGTGCTTTGATCTTGTGAAGGCGTGTGAAGGGGTCTTTCTTTTGTGTTTTCTAGGTCAGATTGTCACCTGACAATATAACCCTAATCTATTGGATTAAAATTGACCATGTACTGTTATAAATAATCATGATTGACAGTTGCGGAATGGTCCTTGTTTCAAGTGTAGATAGTTTTGTAAGCTGTATTCGAGCTCTTGCCGACGGCGTGACATGCGCTCACTCAAGCCGCTGGACAATACATTTACCTGTTTAAAGTCGCAGTTAAATATTTTTAAAGAAAATATCTAATAATTTGCACTCAATAATACTCACAAAATACCCAAACTAGCACACCATTCGCTCCGAAAACATAAGTGCCACTTTTAATCAAACTGACGGTATCTACCCAACAATGCATGAACTCTCTGTATCGATTCCATGTTTTGTTTATCGTTTTCTTAATTGGACTGCTTATGTAATTTAATGTCGATAGTATAGGGCATTTTTGATGACATTCATTACTCATGGATCTATAACATGTATAGGTATTTTAGTTATACTATCACTGTTAGTGCACATATAGGCGGATCAAGGATTTGACCGTTGGCTGGGCGTAACGTTTTAACGCGGAGGGGTGGAGGGTTAAATCTAACCAGTTTTCCCCTCTTTACCCTGCATTTAGGAATGTCATTGAATCAATACCAAACTTCTTGTTATATAAATTGTTTATATAATAAACATAATCGCAAGCCTATCTAGCAAAAACATGCACCGGCGATTCATAATAGTGTGCTTATACGTACGTAATTTAACGTAAGAATATCATACAAACTTATCTCGTTACATATTAAGCTTTGACAATGAAGAGGAAGAGTTATGGTCCTTTAAAAGTTTAAAGAAGGCAATATGTAAAGAAATAAGAATTATTTGCATGCCTGCTTTTATGGTTTGTAAGGGAGCAAACAATGTGAGAGTTTTTTGTCACATTTAATAAGTTGTCTAATTTGATATAGAAAGAAGTCTATATTAATATTATTTATTACAGTTAAATATACTATTTAAGAACAATAACAAGATTCTTTATGAAAACAATTTTAACAATAATAATAAAGGTTCAGTATTTAAAAACGAAAACAAACACAAAACAATGTCATCTTCCTTACCGACAAAATTGATATTAAAATGCAACAAAACACTTTAAGCAAAATGCTTATCATACATGAATTAACAGTTTCTTCTCTTAAAGATTACATAAGCCTCAGCCTCAGGTATGATTATATTAAATAAAAACATGGAATCGTCCTGAAGCTTTATAAAAACATAATAAAGAATAACACAGTGCACTTTTTAAATGTATTTTTGCACACGTATAAGATATTGCTTCTGACTTCATGTCATGATTAAGATGGTCATGGTT
>Ga0224511_10002575_pt1 | contig 12356 bp, 8 predicted proteins | sample SF_May12_sed_USG_2_FD_169988 | JGI IMG/M metagenome (GOLD analysis project Ga0224511, IMG submission 169988) | Sediment microbial communities from San Francisco Bay, California, United States - SF_May12_sed_USGS_8_1 | ecosystem: Environmental > Aquatic > Marine > Sediment | place: USA... | reverse complement strand
AAAATTATGTTTATTCTTTAATTATATTGCCCCCACCATATTTTAAGCAGGGTCTTGCATTGCAAATATGAAAAAATAAAATTAACAACCTCCCCTAATATTGTGTACATGTATAAAACAACCTACAAATATGTATTAAGATTTTAAAACAAAGTCGTTAAATGGGGTAGTAGTTACGGTACAGGCATGTCAAGTGGCGATGGAAGAATATTCTACGACTCTTACCGCTCTTCTAGTTTGCAAATCGCCATCATTATCGTTAGATTTGTAACCGGGATATGGAAATCTTAAATTTAATGTGTGTTAAAAATACAACAAAGCCAAAAAGCAAACCATGTTTAATGAAATCCAAACACACACGTATATTTCATGTATACTTTACACATCTAAAATAACTAATAACTAGCAACTAAAAATGATTTACAGACAACACGTATAGGTATGTGTATCAGAAGCGTCATGTGTCACACAGTTTACTAAACATGTGCAATTGACAATAACAAAGGTGAAAATCTCAACCCCTCTCGTACATTGTGTTATTTTTCTTTTTTGCAAGCGCGACGGAACATAAGTTATGTTTTATGAGAACAGTTTGGTGTTTAATGGTCAATATTGGAAATGTGTTATTCCAAATTTGGTGTTAGTGTACAAAATGTTTTGCGTGCAGGCCTCCTGCGTACTGCGTACGGTCCAAACCACTGCTGCAATACTGCGTAACATAACATGAGTGTGTGTATGTAGATCAATACAAAATGTGAGATAAGTCATATTTAAACTGCAAGACAAACATGGTTAGGTAAAAAACATACAAAAAGGAGATACATGACTACCTTTTTAAAAAGGCATCTTTAGTCAGGGTTCTTTAAGGAATCATATACTGCAATTGATCAATAACATGACTGACAATTATTATCGAATACAAAACAAATATCATTCGGATGCTTAAATAAGTTAACACGTCTGTAAAATTAATACAAACGGAACGAACGTTATAGGCGTTCTGAGAAAAACAGCATACATTTTTGTTACTTTCAAAATCGAAATTTTTTTTTATCTATTCTTGCAAACTGTTACTACGTCAATAATGTGAAGAAGTGTCCTTGAAATTTTTACACACTACCTTTATTACTCATCTTTAATAAAATATAATTAAACAACTAACAATCACAATGACTGCATAATAGTTTGTAACCGAACTACATATTTTATTCAAACAAAAAAGTAGTTGCATGTTGTCGTTAATAATAATGCTGGAAGCAACTATTTTTATGTCGTTGTTGGCCGGGAACGTCTGTCAACGTTACACAAAATCAAAGCTGTGTTTAATTGCTGCTATATTGTTATTTGAATCGTGTATATTCCTTAAATAATTGTTTGTATTTTCTATTGCAGCGAAATGAAAAAAGCCAATGTCTGTTTGTAAATCGTATAAACAACGAATATAATTATGTATGATTATAATTAATGAAAGTATGATAACATGCGATCTTTTTGTTGACAGTTTTGTTATCAGCTGAAAATACAATGATATATTTTCAGATCCGTAACTGTCAAGCATGATCATTTATAACAGTACATGGTCAATTGTAATCCAATAGATAATGAATATTTTGTCATGTGACAATCTGACCTAGAAAACACAAACGAAAGACCTCTTTACAAGCCTTCACAAGATCAAAATATATCTACCGCATTGGGAGGAGCTTGAAAATTTGTGGATCGGTGTATTGAGTTATTTACTGACCAAAATCATATATCACTGGAGACTGTCATTCCTTTTCATAAGTATCTATCGGAAACCAATATTACACTCAAGGCCGCATAAACCCGTAACTAATAGGTTGGTTGTCGAGTGACTTCGGACAACCGTATCTTGCAGAACGATGGAAAGCTATCTACGTTTTTCATTGACTAGTTTTAGATAAGAAACCAACTGATGTACCGACTGCGTAACGGACACCATAGTATATACCCACCCCTTTGTCAAAGATAATGGGGTCATAACAGTAAATGCTGCCAACATAGTTTTTAAATACAAATACAAATATGTAAATGTCGCTGTTTGTGTTGTGCTCTACTAGACAATGACATGACTTCCGAAGAAATCAACACGGTCTTATGTTCCAACTTACAAATTATACCGTTTTTATAATTTTTATCAGAAACAAATTGTAATAGTGTCACTTACAACGTTATTCAAACTGACATCAAGGATGTTCGTGAAGGTATCAGCATGGCAGCTCTCGGTGCATGCCAGGCGGTATAATGAAGTCCACCCATATGTTCCTTTAGTTGCAATGCGATACACATTGCTTCATGTATGAAATCGGACCTATGAAAAAACACAATTAATGCATAATTAATGTTTTATATATAATTTTCTTTAAACGCGCTAAAACATTTCAGAAAACTATTTAGAGCTAACGTTATTACAATTATAAAAAAATACACAAGTTAAAGGGTTTGAAAATATAAAACCTAAACGAAATATGTTATTCGTGCTTTTTTATGATATTGGTTTTAAGTTGCTTGTTCATATTTTATTTCTAACCATCTGTCGGACGCCATTGGGGCGTCAATGACATACTACACTGTAAATAAAGCAAATATAAGTAATCCCATGTCTGGCTTGTTTGATAGTCTATCTTCAATTAAGTTACTTTTATAAAATGCTAAACATTTGGTGTAAGGTATACATTTCGTCCTTTTGGATGAATATACATTTTGACGAACATGAACAACAGTATCAATTGTTTGATAACGTTCTGAAGTCTGCTATGTTAGCGGAGTATAGCGGCATGATTATTGTAATAATACACGGTAATCTTTTAGATTATTTATTAAAACCGTGTGCCACATGACCGTATCAGGGTTCTTGTTCGCCAAGATTTTCCCACAGACGCTCAAACGATTCCACGTTTCATTTCCGTCGAAGATATCTTCCTTTTTTGACCTTATGTTAAACTAACAATCTGTTATTCATTAAGAAATTTATCTATTACCCCTTAAGTTGAACATGTAAGTAAGTAAACATTCTTATATTAGACGCATTCCCCTTACATACGGCCGATAGATAATATACTGACTTTGCATGTATTATATTAAGAGAAAAATATCGTTTTCGCCAATTAAACACAAACTAACAACTTCAATAATTTAGAAAGGTCTATCGAATGGGAATGCCACAACGATTTGGTTATTGTGGGAAAACTCGCCAGACAACATCTATGAAACACCTGTTCTTGTCAAAAGATTTCCAAAATGAGCCATTTTTTCCCGGACGCTGTTCACGGATACGGATACGCGGATACTGATACAGTGCCCGAACGTTTCTCAATGTGTTCTATGTTATATAGAGGTTGATATGGATATGGGGATCCGGAACCTGAGGCGTAAACTAGACCTGAACTATTTGAGATAAATTACCTATCCATCCACATACCCGATAACCAAGTAAATATGTAGACCTAAAACGGCTTAAGATATTTAAATAAATGCGTTGTATTTCCTGGCTTTCATATATTGATAGCAAAACACACAACAACGACGGCGCGATGGTGAGATGGTTTTTCCTGAAGATTGCAACTATGATGTCAATGCGTGTGTATGGCCGATTACACAAATGTGACGTAATGTACACTTTATGGTATGTCAAGACCTTTTTTAATCTGCTAATACTTAAACCGTCTTCTCATATGTCACATTCTTTACCAAAGTGTTTATCAGTGGCGGTTCTAGGATTTGATCTTAAGGGGGCATAACATTTCTTGGGTTGGGGAGTGGGGGTAGGGGTGGGGCATAAATATAATCGCAAGCGTAGCGAGCTACCAAAAACGCGCACTGTATAGTGCTTAAAACGTTAGACAATCGTAATTCATGCAACATTAAAACCTGTAGATGTCGCAAGAGAGCAACCAATTATTTCATCCTTTATTATTTCTATTATCTTACGTAAATATTATTATATGTATGTAAAACACCCGGCGCTTATCTCATTTGTTGGTTAGTTATTTGCTATCTTTTGGTAAATAATGACACTCTGAACCTCATCTTTAATGAAGCTTATTCTGGGTTTGACATAATTGATGACAGTTATTGCAATGGATACTGTATTTCGTGAACTCTGGCTTATTTAAATAATAAAATATATATATATATATATATTTAGGGACAAAAAACATGCCCCCACAAGAACTATGAAGGTCTGTTGGCAGATGTTGGCATCATTATATAATATTATGCACTATGCAGTTTACATTAGTATAAAGCGTACGGTGTTTTGCTATTTCACCTGCAGGTAACATTGCGGGGAAGCAGTATTTTTATCTCCAATATCGGCGCCCCAACCATTGGTAGCTACACCAAGACGAGCCCAGCTTGGCACCCAAGTCTGCCAGTAGGTTGTAGCCGTAAAATAACTGTCTGGTACCGGGTTGGCGCCGTTCAGAAGTGGTTCTCCATTGGCAGCTCATAGTGGACCTGCAATAATGACGTTTAGTGAGTACGGCAGGGTTTTTATTGGATGGTATCAATTTGTTATTAATTTTGTTATTAATCTTTGTGGTTGTTAATGTCTTCTTAGGGAAAAGTAGCGTTGCACTTGTTAACAATTTGATGTTGCCTAATTGACATCATACAGACAAGAGTACACTTCTATCATTTTAAACGTGACCTAAGAAATATTAGGCAAACAAATGTTTCCTTATAAAACTAATAAGGACCGGCACATTACCTACACCGATGTGTTAAGCGTTTAGGCTTCATACACCTTGTATAATATTGACAACTTACATAGGAAAGATGAATTCGTAAGGGCATATCCTACATTGTATAATTCTATATCATCAGATGTTTAGAATTCTCGTAACATCCCTACATAAAGAATGGGTTACACAATGTTGTTATTGTATTCGCAGCTAAACATACCTGCTGGCTCTGATTACAAGAAGACACCGTACGTGTCGTCTGTGTTTAGCAGGTCGTCTTGAACGTCATTGCTGAGATAGCACGTGCGCGTTGCTAAATTGTAACCTGCAATGCTGCATCGGCCGTGCCTTTTCTCATCGAAACATTTTTCCACACATTTTATTTTCGAACACGACTTCAATGTCATATAACTTGTTGCCACCTTTATGTCCCTTGTAAAATTGGTTTGTGCGGTTTGAATCTTTGCCAAGCTCAGTGAACAAGTCCACACAAACACAACTGCAGCTGTTGCAACTGACTCTGTGTTCAAACACATCATGTTTATGTATTTATTGTAATGCGTACACTTCAAGAGTCGCACTGCGTCTCACGTCAGCCTATTTTGCCACTTATTTATGCTAAAAGAATCATGTGACGAGTCACATGACGTAGAACAAATCAACACGACATATATAGAAACACACTTTAAGGTCGAAATGGAAGAAAGAAATATCAAGAAATCATTGGAAATGTCAGTCAATACACCATCTACAAGCATTCATCTGCATTTCCATACATGCATAAATGCTATGATTGAACGAGAGCCTTAACTACTGTCATATTCAAATTCAATTAACCTTAATTAAAGCTAGTATTTGAATTAATTTTTAACGGAAACAGCTTGAGTCTACTAGTTTTAAAGTTAAACGTTTTTGAAACTTTGCTTCTTATTTTTACTTTCAAAGGCGCTGTTCAAACTGTTTTAAACTGCTGATAGCCTGAAATAATAATCAAAATATTATATGAGAATAAACATTTTTATTCATCGCAAGACCCGTTTTGACAATAAGACAAGATATTCGTTAAGAAATATCTATAGTGTGTTGTTGTTGACGATATTTTTTTTGAAATTCGAATGTGTTAAAAGGCTTTCTGATATTCAAGTACAATTGCGTCTCCATGAATATCCGTTTTTCAAACGTCTTTTGTCTGGTTTGAAAGGAACCGATTTTTTATTAGCCATGTTTTCTCCTAATTAATGATAACTAATATTTTAAACTATTTTTAAATGATTTAAAATAACATTTTCTTACAAAACATATGATAAGTTGCCGTTAGATTGTTTGCAATACACATTTCGGCCTCAAAACAAGTTTTCAAATTCGTGTAAGAAATAAAGTTGTAACAATGTTTATTTACAAGTTGTTTAAAAATGATATTATTTATGCAAATATATGTGTATATCCTTATAACTGGACACAAAAGTCTGCTATTTAATTCTATATTACCAACTACTTTTTTCCAGTGAATTAAAGAATTGTCTTACAATGTGAGATTAGCATCAGCGTTAAGATACGAACAAATCAATTTTAGTATTAGTTTGTTGATGTTGTTGCATATAGGCCTGGCAGTATTGACCCAACATGTCAAAGAATTTCCTAGCAAGACCTTTCAGGTTTATACAGATACAAATTATGCAATAGGTGTATTTAACTAACCAATGTTCCAATTGTTTTGTTTCAGGGTGGACAGCCCGTCGACAGCTTAAGTTTTAAATTTAAACACATATATTTATTTAAAGTGTATAAATATAAAAACCCTATTGGGTCCCGCACTATGATCGAAGTGTCAGTCGATTCCACAATTTTGCCATATTCCTGACCTCAAGGCTTTTTAAACTGTCAATGAAATATTTGGTCGATGTGAAAGTATTTAATCAGATCTACTGACCAGGGTTCACTACAAGTATGGCATGCGCTTCACAATGTGTACATAAACTGCATGAGTGTTTACACTTTAGTTAAGGCATTCTCAAAAGCAGACCGTCTCAAAAATAAGGCCGTCTTAATACTCACTTCCAGTTAATAATGGCAAGAATTTCGATATCTACTTTTGACTTTTCAATCTACTTTTTAACCAGGTATTCACCGCGAAATAAATCTATTTGTCTGTTTTAATTGCATAACAACTCTAAAGGAAGACCATGAATAAGTGTTACAATTATTATAGAGAAATTGCACGGCTGTTTAGCAAATGTGGTTAATTTGTAAAATGTTATCTGTTTACATACTTTGGAAACGTATGTACATAACCCCGATGATGTCCCGTCCTCTTTAAACTTGCTGTTCTTAGGTGTAGACATAATAATATCTCGGTCAACTTTTATTTTATTTGTTTCTTATTTAACGCCAATTTTCAACACATATAAGGTTATATCATAGTAGTCAGTCCACACATCAGCGTTCCTGGATTCTCAAATGTTACAAATGTATCTGAATGCGTTAAAAAGGCGTAATTAACCGTGTTTGGACCAACTAAACATAACGTATATCCGATTCTATTCAAACTTGCTGACAAAATGTAGAAACATAATATCTCAGCCAATGTCTATTTACTAGCCAGATTACCTAGGCACTCCTCGATTATGATCATTGTCCTGTTGCAAATATGTGTAATTTACTGTCTTCGGGCATTATCAAACATGTGTAAACGATCATCTTTATCTTATTTAAACTTGTTGCAATATGTATGAGCATGATATATCGAATAAAAATTGACCAAACTTAATTAATTTTGAGAATACGTGTCCTAAAGACACCTTTTAGTTAATATTGAATCCATTGTCAAAGCTGCCGGTGGGGCAATTCGTCAAGTTTGACAATCTTTAGTTTCATTAGGAACAGCCCCTTCTTGAACTGAAAATATTTTATCACCTAGACGACATCCTACAAGAGCTGACTGTGCACGATCCCGATTACTGCAGGAAATAATGTAGGTTTTATTGTTGCTGTAAACATCCAAAGCAGTAAGGTTTTTTATATGCGATTTATTAATAACTAAAATAAGTTTCTTTAGAATTAATAAAAGCATTAATAGAAAACAACGCTATACCGTTATCAGGATTGTCTAGTGCATTTCAGGACAATTAAATAAATTAACGAATAGAAACTGTTTAAATAGTTGATCACAAAAGTGAACCATTACCTAATGAACTTAAGAACAATCATGGATTGTATTTTCACCAACACCAGTCAGCATAAGAAATACAAAAGCTCTGAGACAAACTGTTCTCAAGATAATGAGCAAAAACCATGTTTACATTTTTTAATATATCAATTCCTTTTTGACCTTTCCCTTCGACATAGTGATCTAAAAATCAAAAGGGGTGAAGTCCTCACCAAAACCAGTCAGCAAATGACATGTGAACGTTGCGTGATAAACAGTTCTCAACATAATGTGAGGAAACTATGTTCGTACTGTTTTTACAAAAGTGACCATTTTGACCTTGACCTAAATCCTAGTGAACCCAAAATCGATGGTTTTGTAATAAATAAGAGCAATTAGCACATTACATATAAAAGCATTGTGATAAAAGGTTTTAAAAGTGACCGGTGACATAAAGAATACAAAATTTAAAGGGGTCTAGCGGCTCTAGCCCTCACCAGGACCAATTAGCATGTAAATTTTGAAAGCTTTGTGATAAGCAGTTCTCAAGATAATGTGGGGAAACTATTTGTTTTTAAAGAGTGATCCTTCTGACATTGACCTTTGACCTAATAAACTCAATGCCAATAGGTCATGTATCCGCAAAGACCAATCAGCATGTGAAATATGAATGCTCTGTAATAAACAGTCAAGATAATGATCGGAAACCATATTTTACATTTGTTTACCAGTGAACCTTGTGACCTTGAACTTTAACCTAGTGAATACAAAAGCAATAGGGTTTGTGTCCTCACCAAGTCCAATCAGCATATAAAATAGAATAGCTCTTTGATACAAAGTTATCAAGACAATGAACGAAAACCAGTTTCTACATAACGGACCCTTGTGACTTTGACCTTAGACCTATTGACCCCAAAATCAATACATGTTATGTTATCACCAAGATCAATCAGCAAGTGAAATATAAAACCTCTGTAATAAATAGACCTCAAGATAGTTAGCAGAAAACTATGCTATTTTTTCACAAAAGTGACCCTTGTGAGTTTTCAAGATAATGATCAGAAATCTGGACCGACCGACATTCGCAAAACAATATGCCCCTCTTCTTCGAAGGGGGCATAAGAAATAAATAAATAAATAATCAATCAATCAACCAATCAATCAATTAATCAATCAGTCAATCAATTAATCAATCGATGTGTTAAAAAATATATCAATATAAATATATAAATCATCCATATATCAATACATCAATAAATCATTTTACTCATTGAGTGAAATGAACCACACATATAATAAAAATGTATAAAATGTATAACGCATTATGTGAATTGTTAACACAACAAACTTATCATAAACAAAATATGACAACTACAGAAAAGACTCAAACAAGTATTTAAATGTCAGGCCAAACTTGTAAAGTCAGACCTTTGGGTTTCAAAGAAATCTGTCAGTGGGGTTTTCCAGATCATTTATGAGAGGTTGTTCACCATAAAGAGAACGCTTCCACATCCATTAAAACCTTCGTGGCATCTCCCGTGTCTGTTTCTGACTCACTGATCACCTCCAAATCTCAGCGATCATTAGCAATGTTCAGAGTACAGCGACACATCCTCTTGTTAAAGCTGGACGTATTTCGTCAGATTTGATAGACATTTTACTCGTTCCTGCCACGCAACAGACCAGTAAAGGGCCAAGAAAGTCTGCAAAGGTTTGACTTGTGACGAGGTGATTAAAGAACTTGAATAAAAATAAAATGTCAATGCAGAGAAAGGGGAATGAAAAAGGAAACGAACCAAGTAGAGAGAAGAGAAAAAAATACAAAGACTCTACTTCCATTTTTGAAAATACCATTCTGATTTTGGAAAGCAGCGTAAGCAGTAATTAATTGGTTTTATTCTTTGTATATGTTTCTGTCTAGAGTTGCATGACTGTTACTATTTTGCTGTATAATGAATTTACTTCTCTAAACCTAGTCTGGAGGGAAGACTTTAAATAAATAAATTTACCTTTTTTTCTAGCCTTGGCCATTCTGCAAAGGACCTGCGATGATGTTCACAGGCAGAAGACGTTTGTTCTTAAAACTCTCTCTTTGTCACCTCTTTCCTTTTAATTTTACTTCCTTTTACTGTCCTATTGTTTTGTTCAGCGTCTATGGTTGGAGAGCGTAAATGCATTTTCTTTCTTCTCCAAGAAATGTTGAGAAAGTGTGAGGTTTGGTATAGCTTAAAACTGGTTTAAACTTCCAATGAAAGGCATTGACCGTACCAAGTTGGTTACTCAACATTTCTTGGAGATTTTATTTAAGAAATTATAAATAAAAAAGAAAATAAAAAAGAAAAATCTGAAAACCCCCAAAATAGTTTTTTTCTAAATGTATGTTGCGTCATAGTGTTCAACGTGTCTTTGTGTTGTTCTGTGTGTTGGTTTTTGTACTGGCCATTTTGTCATGGTGCCCTGAAACTTGACATATCTACATTGTGTACAACATTCTTACTTTGAACATCTCTTCAATTTACAATATTATATTTGAGGCGAAACAAGAAACAAAAGCAAGAAAACTTAAAAGAGAAAAACTGAAACTTGAAAGAGAGAATGCGAAACAGAACTAAAAGTAAACGGTTCTTAAAAGATAGACACTATGTTAGATTGCACATCGTTAAGGCCTTACGTTGGCCTTGTTTGTGTTTAATATGTTAAGTGTTATGTTTGTTTCAGGTGTATGTGTTTGTCAATTAAAGTCTGTCAAAAAACGTTGTTTTAAAATTAAATGGTTTCGTTTATCCACTGACGACTTAAGGACAATATCATTGACGACACTAGAGCAACGCGGCCATAAAGTCGTCATAGCTACCCTTATTGTGTTTGAACATCGCTTACATTCCTTTAAATTAGATTTTGTTAAAACGGTATGCATGATTTGTGCCTCTTAGTCCATCTTCGATCTTATTATTAAACAAATATCGAGATCAATAACAGTACTCAGTCGTATTACGTGCCCGCAAATCGGTGGACGCTGACGACTTAAGGGCCGCATACGTTATTCCAATTACAAAGTTAGAAACGGAACTAATATCAAGTGTATGTACTAAGAAAATAAATAAAATGGTATTTAGGGATACTTTTTTTAAATACATGACATATAGGCTGATTTAAACAAATGCTTCAGGCGAAAATAAGTACAATTAGTCATCGTAACTGTTTTTTACTTTCTAAAAGGCCTTGCTTTCATTTCATATTATTGTGTTTATGTAAATTATTTGACCCGCCACCAAATGCAATATCAATAAATTGGATCTTCGTTCTTCTCAAGCAGAAGGAGTAATATCCTATAACTGGATGTTACTTTTCCATAACAGTCAATACTACAAGTCACATATTTTATTACGTTTCCCTTGCAATTTGCGTTTCGTTGCGTAGATTTTCAGTAAAAAATATCCAAGTTAAGTTGACAGTCAAGAAGGTTATCGCAACTCTGCCACCTCTCCATTTAGTTTTGGTCTAAATAATTGCAACTTTGTTGTGTAATGATGTATTTCTCAATTGAACGCCAACGCCAAAATACTGTGATAAATAAACGACACAGACGTGTGAGTTTCATCAAAACCGTTGTGACAATGCGAATTATTTCATGATTCTAATATAGCCCGCCATCACGTTTTGAAATGTTCCAATAATAGTAACAAATATATTTTTAAATGGTTAGTACCAAAATATGTAATTAGTAAACTCAAAAGCTCGTATAAACGAGTGATGGTATGCCTAGAGATGTGACCATTTCCTTACATTTGAAGAATAAATTCTACAAAGTGACCTACTAGATTAACGTCAATTTCACTGCGTCCAGCCCACTAGCGAATCCAGAGGGGAGGGGCTGGCACCCGGTATTGCGCGGACTCGCAACAGAAAACAACAATGCAGTGTTAAATATGTATAATGTTTGCGAGAATGTTCATTTACTGTTTATGGACTTGAAATATTAATGCCCCGGTATAACGAATAAATAAACAATGTACACTACAAAATACAATATTTTTTCTACCTGCCGACATAACCCTTTCTAGCATGAGTCATTGAAGGGGCAAAAACAATATTTTAAGTCCAGCCCGACCAATGATTTTTTCCCAGTAAAAGAAGAGTCAACAATTAAGCAAACGTAAAATCAAAGGCACAACTATACAAGATGGATGGCAAATATTAAGACAACGATATATATGTACAATTTCCTGGAGATGATAAACAGAAACACGCATTTGACTAACTTTGTGAATTAAAAGAAATATATTAGCAATCGTTATACTGTAAAATTGAAGTAATAAAAGAAAGATGCATTATTCAATGAAATAAAATTTAACATATTGACTACGAGACATTGTCTGACGTAATTTTAGCACAATAACATGAGTGTTACGTTCCGGATTAAATAAAACTTAATTAAACACACATTTTAAATGGCTCAATGAATTCCCTAAATACAGGGTAATACAGTAAAGACTGGTTCAAAA
>Ga0224511_10002574_pt1 | contig 12357 bp, 13 predicted proteins | sample SF_May12_sed_USG_2_FD_169988 | JGI IMG/M metagenome (GOLD analysis project Ga0224511, IMG submission 169988) | Sediment microbial communities from San Francisco Bay, California, United States - SF_May12_sed_USGS_8_1 | ecosystem: Environmental > Aquatic > Marine > Sediment | place: USA... | reverse complement strand
TGATCGGTCATGGAAAACCTGGAGAAAAGCGATTACAGCCTGCTCAAAAGCGCGTGGCCGATCCTCTTTACAGTCATAGTCGGCGCTCTTTTAGCCATCAGATACTCAATGAAAATCGACGAGTCATCCTACTCGCCAGGCGCCGGGATGGGGCTTTTTTATGGTGTCATGGCTCTGGCGTTGATCGTGATTCTTTCAGGATACAGGGTTCGTAAAAGTCTTCTCAGGGCGCCCATCGGGTCGCTTCACGCATGGGCCCAATCCCACGTATACATGGGCGTGATCCTCATCGTCCTGGTGTTCCTGCATTCCGGCTTCCGGACCGGGGGGATGCTAAGCGGCTTATTGCTGGCCCTATTTTTGTTGGTGACCGCCAGCGGAGCCATCGGCGCTATTTTATATAAGGTGGTTCCCCTCTCCCTGTCCAAATATGGAAAGCATGTAATGACCATGGAGGTCATCGGCGCCAGGATCGATAAACTTTTGGCGGAGGCGGATAAGCAGGCGGAAAATAGGTCGGCCAAATTCCTGGAAACGTACAACAAACATATCCGGCCCTGCCTGGCCTCCCATCGGGTGAATTGGGGATACATTTTCACGGAGGAGGAGGAAGTTATCAAAGCCTGCAAGGCCAAAATGGTGAACCTGCAGCAGGAGACGCCAACCAATGAAGTGTATGGCATGTCTCTGGTGGGGGCGATCTATGTGGAAAAGGAGAGGCTGGCTTATAAATGGGCGATGCTCAATTCGCTGAGAGTGTGGCTCTACCTCCATGTACCCCTGACCATGGCCTTGCTGGTGGCGTTATCGTTCCACATCCTCGGATCGTTTTACTACTGACATGGCTCTGGGACGATGAGAAGGGATTACGGCAGGCTGGCCGTCACCATCGTGGCGGGTGTTTCCATAGTGGTGTTCGTGTGGGTGAAGGGGCAGACCCAGGCAGGAAAAATATTCCTGGATGGGCCGTTGTCCATGAAGCACAAGGAGCTGGAGAACGATTGTGAAAGCTGCCACCTGCCATGGAAAGGAGTGAGCGAAGCCAAATGTATAGTCTGCCATGAGGGGCAAAAGCATTATCTTCTTGCCCATCCAGAGGTTAAAGGGCTGAGGGATTCTCCATGCAGGACTTGTCACAGCGACCCAAAACACTTGAAGGTCAAGGATGTGGACGCGAAGGCGACGTGCGTCCACTGCCATCGGGAGCACAAAGGTGAAACGAACAGCCTAAAACTGGTGAAGACCGAGGGGTGTGTGAATTGCCATCATTCGGATGTCCATGTGGAAAATTCGGGCCATGGAATGGAGCCCATCTCCCGCAAGTCCGGCGTTCTGCTGTCCCACAATACCTTTTACCAAGGGGGGAAGTACGTTGACAAAAAGTGTATGGGATGCCACGCCGGGCCGAAGGCCAAGCCGATCCGTCACAGCGGCAACTTTCTGGTGGATGTCATGTTCAGGCACATGACAAAGCTTGGGGTGAAGTGCTTCGATTGTCACGACCAGGTGGAGACGGTCATGTTCGACGCCAAAGGGGGCGGCATAGTGCCGCAAAAATGCATCGCCTGCCACAAGGAAAAAAGGGTTCACTCCTCCTGCGCCACATGCCACCAGTACCATCCTCAGCCGAAGATTCAGGCGGAGCCCGCAGGCTCGAATCCACGGGCGCCGTGAGCCACTTGAATATATACGCCCCGAACCCCACAATGAAAAACGCGCAGAGAGCCGAGAGGAGCCCAGCCCTGGCGAATGACGCCCGTATTTCCGACAAATCGATCTTTGCACGATACCGATCCGCTCTCCTTGCCACTCCACCGGCTCGTAAGCGGCCAGGACACGAACCCCACGGTAATCCAAACCTATAACCGATCCGGAGTTTCCCTTTAGGGCATTGCGCATAGGCTCGGCAATTTTTGAATCGAAAGCAACAGGCTTAGGCTCGTCCAGGTCATAATGCCTGTGGCTTAGAAGGAAAACGATTTGGTCCCCCACAAGCTTCGCCACGGTCACCAGGTCGCGGGCGTTATCCAGAACCAGTGAAGACACGTCGGTGATATACCAGGCCACCTACGGCATGCTGGAGCCTTTGCTGACAGGCAGCCGGGAGAGGCATGCAATTCAATATTACAAGTACCTACAATCCCTTAATCTTCTCCACTTCCCTTTCGGTGTCCCGGTCGATCTTATCCATCTGGTCCAGAAACTCGCGGCGGGTCTTCTCCACATCTTCCGGCGCGGCGCCAGCCTCCACCATCTTCTTCAGCCGGTCGTCCATCATTATTTGCGTCTCGGCTTTTTTAGCCTCCGCCTTGTTACGGACCAGTGCTATCTTTTCCTTTTGTTCCCCGGTCAGCTTCCCCGCTTTTTTCCCGCTCATACGGTCCGCCTTTTCCATCGCCAACTCTAACGCCGATTTCATATTTATCCTCTTCCACTCTTATTTTAATAACATCAGCCACATCCGCGGCCACCAGCGCCTTCACCTTCATCCCCGCCTTCAGCGCAGAATCAATTTCCAGCCCGTTGATGGCGGCGATCTCGAACGCCCGCCCCCCATCGCCAGACACATCACGAGCGATCGAACGGAAAGTCTCCCCCTCGGCCACCTTGTGGATCACGATCTTGAATGGTGGAGCAGTCTCCCCCCTCCATCGCGGCTTGCCGTATCTCAGGCCCTCCATGTTGTCCATGAACCGGTCCCGATACCTCTCCTTTTTCTCCCCACGAGCCTGCAGTAGAGAGCTTTTCACCTGAGCCTCGGTAATCCTGTCCCTCGTGTCCGGATGGCTGGCCATGAAGCTGTGATATGTCCGAAAGCCCAGCTTTTCTATAGTACGCATCGTAGAAAGAAAACTGACTATTGCGCCAGGGTCATATCCTGCGTTATAGGCCAGGATCAGCCCCTCCTGGTCCGATTCCATTTCCATCTCCCGCCCATAGCCGGTGATAATCTGCTGCCCCAGGGAAGCGGTCACCGTCAGCCATGCCCCGGCGTTGTTGCGTATCTCCGGGCTGAGCATGATTCCACCCAAAGCCAAAAGCGCCTGGGCTATGCTTTTTTTCATCTGTTTCACGGAGTGATGGCCGGTGACGTGGCCGATCTCGTGGCCCAGCACCCCGGCCAGCTCCGCCTCATCGTTCAGCGTGGCCAGCATCCCCCGGGTGATATACACATAGCCGCCAGGCAGGGCGAAAGCGTTCACCATCGCGTCGTCCACCACCTTGAAGTGGAAATCGAACATCGGCTCATGCACCTGGGCCAGCACCTTGTTCCCCACCCGTTCCACATACTCGGAGAGCTTCTTGTCTTGGTAAAACCCCATCGTGATGGCGATTTCCTGGTCATACTGCTTGCCGATGGCCTCTTCTTCCACACCTTCCGACACAGCCCACGCAGGCGCAAAAGCCCCCCCCAACACAGCTATGAAAGCTAAGAGGAGGATAGATTTCGCTCGGAGTCTCATGATATAAGCCATATCCTATTATATATGCAATTTGTCCCGATTTGGAGGAATGGAAATAATGTCCGGTTTTGGTGATCAATTTCGCGCGGATGGTTTCGGCGGACTTGAAATAACAGCTCCCGATTTTTCCGGCGCGCAGGCCGCGGTGCTGCCCGTGCCATACGACGCCGCCACAAGCTATATATCAGGAACCCGCGAAGGCCCCAGAGCCATACTGACCGCCAGCTCCCAGGTGGAGCTGTTCGACGCCGAATGGGGCCTGGACTACGAAAAGCTGCGCCTTGCCACTTTGAACGAGGTGGAGCAGGATGTCCGGGGGCCGGAAGCCATGGTGAACAAACTGGAGAAAATATACACCGCCACCATGAAAAAGGCAGGTTTCGTCCTGATGCTTGGCGGCGACCATAGCCTCTCCACCGCCGCCATCCGCCCGCTGGCGAAAAAATATAAAAAATCCCTGACCGTGGTGCAGTTCGACGCCCACACAGACCTGCGCGACCAATGGCAAGGCTCCCCCTTCTCCCACGCATGCGTCATGCGCAGGGCCGTGGAACTGGCCCCTATTGTCCAAATCGGTGTCCGCAACATATCCAAAGCAGAGTGGGGATTTATCAAAAAATCAAAGCACCCCGTATACCCCGCCTGGGAGATCGAGGGAAACAATGGCTGGATAGACGAAATGGTGGAGAATCTGACCGAACATGTGTATATCACCTTCGACCTGGATGGCATGGACCCATCGGTGATTCCCGGTGTGGGCACTCCGGAGCCGGGAGGAATGGGCTGGCGCCAGGCCTGCGCCGCCATCCACGCGATAGGATCCCGCCGCAAGATAGTGGGGGCCGATGTGATGGAGCTTCGCCCATTGCCGCCTAGCGTTCAATCAGATTTCGCCGCAGCCAAGCTTGCTTTCCGGCTGCTGGGCGCTGCCCTGATGATGGGCCCCGACAAGTAGCCTTGATACGAGGTGGCCTACCCCACCGAGCCTAGCGAAAATCTCTCGTTCCACCACTTAAAGATCGCACGAAGCAGGGGAGCATGCTCCGGCCTGGAGAGTTGGGGGTCCTTCTCCACCAGATCGAAAGCGGCTTTTCTCGCCTCGGCCAATATCTTGTGGTCGCGCAGTATCTGGCCAATCCTAAACTCCGGGAAGCCGGACTGGCGCTGGCCGAAGAAGTCACCAGAGCCGCGTATGGCCAGGTCCGCCTCGGCGATGGCGAACCCGTCGTTGGTCTTCTCCATCACCTTCAGCCTGTCCCATGCCGGCGAACCAGGAAACGTATCCGCCATCAGCAGACAATGGCTCTCGCGCGTCCCCCGCCCCACCCTGCCGCGCAGCTGGTGCAACTGGCTCAAGCCAAACCGCTCGGCGTGCTCGATCATCATCACGCTGGCGTTGGGCACATCCACCCCCACCTCTATCACCGTGGTGGAGACCAGCACATCAAGTTGGCCACTCACAAAACCGGCCATAACTTTCTCTTTCTCCGAGCTTTTCAGCTTGCCGTGGACCAGCCCCAGCTTTAGCCCCGCCAGGTCCGCCTCCTTCAGATGATCGAACATCACCTTGGCGGCTTTCAGCTCCAGCTTCTCACTCTCTTCCACCAGTGGATAGACGATATACGCCTGGCCCCCTTCCCGGGCCTGATCCCGCACCATGGCCAGGGCCTGGGCCCGGCTTGCCTTGTTATACATTCGAGTATGGACAGGTGTCCTGCCTGGGGGTAGCTCGTCTATGGTGGAGACATCCAGGTCCCCATACAGGGTCATGGCCAACGTCCTGGGAATGGGGGTGGCTGTCATAATCAGGGTGTGGGGGCTGTCTCCTTTACGCATCAGCTCCGCCCGCTGGGCCACGCCGAACCTGTGCTGCTCGTCGATCACCGCCACTCCAAGATCGGCAAACTCCACCCCCTCCTGAATCAGGGCATGGGTTCCCAACACGATATGGGCGCTGCCGTCCCTGATCTGGTCCAGCGTCTTGCTTCTATCTTTTGAGGCGGAGGTGAGCAGGGCGACGCCCACGTTCGTATCTTTCAGAAAGGCGGAAATCTTTCTGTGGGTCTGGGCCGCAAGAATCTCCGTAGGCGCCATGATGGCCGCCTGCTTTTTATTGCGGGTGGCGATCAACGCCGCCGCCAGGGCTATCACCGTCTTGCCGCACCCCACATCCCCTTGCAAAAGCCGGATCATGGGACGCTTTCCATCGCTCATATCTCCGGCGATCTGGGCCAGGGCGCGATCCTGGGCGCGAGTCAGCGCGAACGGGAACAGGGCTTTTATTTTCCCGATCAGCTCCGGCCCGGCGTCCATGGCTGCCCCACTGCGCTGTGGGCTGCGCCCTTTTCTTTTCAGCGCCAGCCCAGACTGAGCCAGGAAGAATTCGTTAAATATGAGTTTCTTCTGCTCCCTGGTCCGGGCCAGCTCCAGGTCGTCCATACCGACACCGGCGGCGGGCCAGTGAACCTGCCGCACAGCGTCTGCCAGCAGGGGGAGCCGGTACCTTTTGTTCATCGCTTCCGGGACGAAATCCTCCAGTGTCTGGGCATGATCCATGGCGGCCAGAGTGGCGGCGCGGATGCTTTTTTGGGTGAGCCCCTCCGTGGCGGGATATACGGGCGTTATACGGCCCATGGCGCCCAGGGAGCCATCCCCATCGTACTTTTCCGTGTCTGGATGATAAATCGTCTTGGCCCCGCTATAGCGGTTTATCTCCACTCTGCCGGAGACTATCCACTCGGTATCAGGCTTGAACCTGGCCTCCATCGCTTTGCCCGATACATTGAACCAGGTGGCCCGAAGAAATCCTGTATCGTCGGCGAACGCCGCCTCGAAAACGCCCCCCCCACGCCTGCCTCTCGGTTTTGCGGCGGATGAGCGGACATGTGCGATGAGGGTCACAAGCTGCCCCACCTCCACCTGGGCGATTTTCATCACCTGGGATCTGTCCTCGTATCGCATGGGGAAATGGAATAAAAGGTCTCTGATGGACTTGACTCCCAGCTTTTCGAAAAGGGCTGCCTTTTTGGGCCCTACCCCTTTTATATACTGGACCGGTTGATCCAATCCCCCTTCTGAAGGCATGTATATAACACCCTATAGCGCGGTTAATAGCGCCGCCTGCCATAACATGCCACGGCGCCGTCCTGATATGAAAGTTTACCACGCTGGCGCCTCTGGAAAGCTGTGTCTTTACTTAAGCCGCCTTATTCAATAGAATGCCAGCCTATGAATTCCACATTAGTTATTCTGCCGACATACAACGAAGCCGGAAATATAGTCCGCATCATTGGGAAAATCCATGAAGTAGCTCCCGATTTTTCCATCCTGGTGGTGGACGACAACTCCGGCGATGGCACCGCCGAGGCCGTGCAAGAACTTATGGCCCGGGATAAACGGGTGAACATGATGCAAAGGCCGGGAAAGCTGGGCCTGGGCACGGCGTATCTGGCCGGATTCAAGTGGGCCCTTCAGCGAGATTTCGAATTCATCTTCGAGATGGACGCCGATTTTTCCCACAACCCGGCCCACATCCCAGGGTTCATGGAGGCGGCAAAAGACGCGGACCTGGTCCTGGGCTCCCGCTATATCCCCGGCGGTGGCGTGACGAACTGGTCCTTTATACGAAGGGTGATCTCCCGGGGCGGGAGCCTCTATTCCCGGACCATCCTGCGCATGCCGTACCACGACCTGACGGGAGGTTTTAAGGTGTTTCGGCGGCGTGTGCTGGAGGGGATTGGCCTGGAGAAGGTCTTCTCTGAAGGGTATTCGTTCCAGATAGAGCTCACCTACAGAGCCTGGAAGAAAGGATTCCGGATAGTGGAAACCCCCATCATCTTCGAGGAGAGACAGGAGGGCGCCTCAAAAATGTCGCGCAAGATATTCCTGGAAGCGGTGATCCGGGTGTGGCAACTGCGGTTCAAGGTGTGACCACGGCCTCGCGCATGCTCCGATGAAAATACTTATCGTGGCGGGCGAGGAGTCTGGCGACGCTTACGCCGGCAGGCTGGCCCGGCGCCTGTTCGAGCTGATCCCAGGTCTTAAGATGGAGGGAATCGGCGGCCCCCGCATGCGGGACGCCGGAGTGACCACCTTTCATGACATAGAGCAAATGTCCTCCGTGGGGATAGCATCTATGCTGGGAAAGCTGGGCGCGGCCCTGGGAATGCTGCGGGATATCAAAGCGCGCCTGAACGCAGGGGAGTACCAGGCAGTGATCCTGGTGGATTATCCAGACTTCAACATGCAGGTGGCCAAAGCGGCCAGCGGCGCCGGAATCCCGGTTTATTACTATGTCTGCCCCCAGTTTTGGGCCTGGCGCCAGGGCCGTGTGAAAAAAGCGAAAAAATGGGTGGACCTGATGCTGGTGGTGTTCCCTTTCGAGGAAACGTTCTATAAGGAGCGAGGGGTGGACGCCGTTTTCTTTGGCCATCCGCTGCTGGACGAGCTGCCCCCAACCCCTGATAGAAAGCTGCTCAAAGAAGAGTTTTGCGATAATCCAGACCTTCCGTTGCTCGGCGTTTTGCCCGGCTCCCGCCAGGGGGAGATAGAGCGAATGTTTCCTCTGATGCTGGAGAGTGTCCGCATCATCCGCCAGGCCATGGAGGTGGAAGTAGTTGTTCCCTGCGCCTTATCGATCGACGGCAGTCAGCTGGAGGCTATGGCGGTCAGCGCGGGGGTGAAGGTGAATATCGTCAAAGGCCGCTCCTGGGAAGTGATGAACGGATGCGATTTTCTGATCTGTAAGTCAGGCACCTCCACTCTGCAGGCGGCGCTGGCCCAGGCGCCGATGATGATCGTATACAAGGCTGACCTGTTGTCATATTACCTGGCCAGGACGCTTTCGCATTTGCAGTGGGCTGGGCTGCCCAACATTCTGGCGAATAGAGAGATTGTCCCGGAGCTTATACAGACCGCCGTCACAGCCGAGGCCATAGCGCATACAGCGCTGATGTATCTGGGCAACGAGGGGGAGCGGGAAAGAATGCGCGCCGACCTGGTGGGAGTGAAGGATTCGTTGGGAACGCCTGGCGCGTCGGACCGGGCGGCCAGGATAATCGCCGAGCGCTTGGAAACTAGGGGGACGCTGGCGGCGGAGCGGAACAAAACATAAAACGTTTCTCCCCTTTCCTTTTACACAATGGCGCGTCCAGTTTCTGGTAGCATATTCGTGTATTATTACACATAGAACCGTTTCCCGGCCTTTGGCATCAGTACAATGGAAGAAGCTGAAAAAGAAACTAAGAGAAAACTTAAAGCCCCCGACAAGGACGGGTTGCTTGTAAAGCAGGTCCTGGAGGGTGACTATGGGGCCTTCGAGCAATTGGTGAAACGTCACCAGTCGAGGGTTTTTTACCATGCGATGAGATTTCTCAGCAGGCAGGAAGACGCGGAGGATATTCTTCAGGATACGTTTTTGCACGCGTTCAAGGGTCTTGGCTCTTTCCGCGGCGATTCGTCGTTTTTGACGTGGCTGTTGAAAATAGCCACAAACAATTGCCTGATGAAGCTGCGTAAGACCAAGAAGATGGATCTTGTATCGCTGGATAAGCCGGTGGAGATTGATGGATCAGAGTTGCAGCGGGAGATTGAGGACTGGTCGAACAATCCATCCGACCAGCGACTGGAGAGTGAGACCCGCGAGTTTCTGAACAAAGCGATGGCGCGCCTTCCGGAGGATAAACGGATGGTGCTGGTATTAAAAGATGTTGAAGGTTTTACAAACCTGGAGATAAGCGAGACCTTGGGAATGAGCGTGGCGGCGGTGAAGTCGCGGCTGCACAGGGCCAGGCTTGCGATGCGGGATCTTTTGTCCCACTATTTCGAGGAACGTGAACTGAATAATAAACGGAACTTGCAATGAAATGTACGGATATACTGGAGAAAATCAGCGATTACCTGGACAAGGAGCTGGATCCCTCCATCTGTAAGGAAATCGAAAGCCATGTCAAGGATTGCGAGCCTTGCATCGCCTTTTTGAACACCATGCGAAAAACGGTGGAGCTTTTCAACGACGCTGGCAAAAAAGAAACTGAAATCCCCGGCCCGGTGTCCGACAAGCTGATGAGCTTTTTAAAACAAAACGTGATCGAGAAAAAATGACGGGAACACGCAATGGATGAAGCTTGCGATATCAGCAAAAGACCTCCGGCCCCGGAGGAAAATCCGGACGATGAGGCCATCGCTGGAGCCTTGGGTGACACCAAAAGAATCGCCGTGATTGGAATATCCGCAAAGCCGGGGCGCGCGTCGCTGGATGTGGCCCACTACCTAAGAGACCACGGATACGAAATCGTCCCGGTAAACCCGATGCTGAAACAATGGGAAGGGATTGAATGTTACCCTTCCTTAAACGAGATCCCCGGCCCGGTGGATATTGTGGATATTTTTCGCAAGCCGGAATCTATAGGCGAATTAGTGGAGGAAATCGTCGCAAAGAAGCCGAAGTGGGCCTGGCTGCAGCTTGGAATCGTGAATAATGAAGCGGCGGCTAAAATACGAGAAGCGGGGATCAACGTCGTCCAGGACCGTTGCATAAAGATAGAGCATGCTCGGCTGATATGATCTAAAACAAGACTCCCGGGCGCCGGGGATTTTTGCCTACTGCTCCACCAGCTTTTCGAACACCAGCCAAGGCACCACCAGATAAATCACGTCGAACGCCACCAAAGCTTGGTACCACACTATGAACTGATCAAGTTCATCTCCCCGGATCAACCCGGTGGATATCTCCACAGACGCGATCAACACAGGCGCCACCACTGGCAGCGTCAATAGTGGCCCCAGCATCTCCCGCACTCTAAGGTTCACACTCATGGCCGCCACCAGAGTGCCCACCGCCGTGAACCCAAGGGTGCCGAGCAACAAAGCTGCAACCTGGAGCCAGAAACGCTCCATCAGGTTTACATTGAATATGACGATAGACACAGGAACTATGAACGCCTCCGCCGCCAGCATCAGGGTGAAATTGGCCGCCATTTTGCCGAAATATATGGAGCTTCTGTCCACAGGGGCCAGCAGAATGGCCGACAGACAGTCGTTGTCTTTTTCGTATAGAAATGACCTGTTCATGGTGAGGGCCCCTGAAAACAGAATAGCCACCCACAACCCCCCGGCGGCAAACTGATGCCCCTGGGAGTGGGCCAGGTCGAAGGCGAAACCGAACACCAGGATCGTCAGCAATGCGAAGAAAACGCTGGTGGTGACAATCTCCTTGCCACGGATCTCCAACGCCAGGTCCTTTTTGGCTATGATCAGCGCCGATTCGATAAACCCCATATCAGTAATGCTCCTGCCCCACCTTTTCGAAATATACTTTGCCGAACTGGACCGGGTCGATGCTCTCCGCCGGCGTATCCAGGACGAACTTTCCCGCCACCTGCAACACCACCCGGGTGCCCAAAGCCACTCCCTGCTCCAGGTTATGAGTAATCATCACCAATGTACGGCGCTCATCTTTCAATCGTCGCAGTTGGCGCTTCAGTGTCTCCGCCGCGTGCTGATCCAGCCCTGTGAAAGGCTCGTCCAGCAACAGGATCGAGGGGTCATGCACCAGCGCCCTGGCTATGGATAGCCGCTGAAGCATACCACGGCTGAAGGAGCGGACCGGCTCATGAGAACGCTTGCTCAACCCCACCTCCTCCAATAGGCCCTGGCAACGGGCCGAAGGTTCCTCCACGCCATATAGCCTGGCGAAAAAGAGAAGGTTCTCCATAGCGGTAAGCTGTCCGTAAGTGAAAGTCTGGTGTGATATCAGCCCAATATCCCGCCTGGCCTCGTCATCATGATCCTGCACCGGCCGACCATTGATCCGCGCGGAGCCGGAGGAGGGATTCGTCAGCCCCGCCATGATCTTGATTAGCGTTGTCTTTCCGGCGCCATTGGGGCCGAATATGGTCAGGAACTCACCCTTTTCCAGTGTCAGGCTTACCCCATCCACAGCGGTCAGGTAACCGAATCGCTTCACCACGCTGACGATCTCCACAGCGGGCGGAGCGCTATTGGCCTGTTCCATCCATCCTCGCAAAACCCTGATTATATCCTTTTGGCCGGTAGTCTGTGGCGATTTTTCTGGGCGTCCAACCCAGGCTTGACGAATGTCCCTTGTCAAAAAACCGGCTGGGATATAATATTTATAGCAAATTATGCTAGAGGCTCCAGACGGCAGAGGGGCGTGGCCGGATTTGGAAAGGTTCTGGGCCTTTCGCGGGGTTAACCTTTCCAGTCCTAAAGCGCCCCTCAAGGCCGGGGCCTCTCAAAAAATAATCGCGTAACAACTCTAGCATCAACCATTCCACTATGATCACAGTTGAACAGGCTCTTGAGATAATCTCAAACACCGTGCGGCGCACTACCAACGAAGACGAGATTCCCCTAACGCATGCGCTTGGCGCTGTCCTGGGCCGGGACGCGCTGGCCAATGCCGACTCCCCCCCGTTTCACCGCGCCACCATGGACGGTTATGCGGTGATCCACACCGATGGCCCTGGGGAATATGAAGTGGTGGAAGATATTCCCGCCGGATATTTCCCAAAGTCGCGTCTTACTCCAGGGAAGGTTGCCAAAATAATGACCGGCGCCCCTGTGCCGGAGGGGGCGGACGCCGTCGTTCCTGTAGAGCAAACCGGCGGTTTTGTGGATTTTGGGCAGATGGCGATAATAAAGGGAGCGTCAGCGCCAGGGAAAAACATCTCCCCCAAGGGGGAGGATATGAAGAAAGGGGATGTGGCTCTTCTGGCCGGTACTTTGATCCGTCCGGCGGAGGTGGCGGTTTTGGCCTCCGTTGGGTGCGATCCCTGCCGTATATACAGCCGCCCCACCCTGGCGGCTCTGGCCACGGGGGACGAGCTGGTCCCTCCCGGTCAAAAGCCTCTACCCGGCCAGATTCGCAACA
>Ga0224511_10002573_pt1 | contig 12357 bp, 8 predicted proteins | sample SF_May12_sed_USG_2_FD_169988 | JGI IMG/M metagenome (GOLD analysis project Ga0224511, IMG submission 169988) | Sediment microbial communities from San Francisco Bay, California, United States - SF_May12_sed_USGS_8_1 | ecosystem: Environmental > Aquatic > Marine > Sediment | place: USA... | reverse complement strand
ATCATTACCATCATCATCATCATCATCATCATCATCATCATCATCATCATCATCATCATCATCATCATCATCATCATCATCATCATCATTATCATCATCATCATCATCATCATCAGCATCAGCATCAGCATCATCATCAGCATCATCATCAGCATCATCATTGTTTACCAATATGCCAATATTAGACACAAAAACTATAACAAAACACGACAACATTATATCATATTTTATTTAAATTGCAGTTTACATTGCAGATGTAATTTTTAACACGATTTGCATTTGTGATTGTCATTGATTTGTCTACATTCCAGGTTTCACCTGCAAGTTGCCTTTGCACATAAAAAGCATTTTTAAACATGCTTCAATTTTTATGTGCAAAATATGCCTAATTCAAATGTATTTTAAATATGTAAAATATCTAGTTAGATTTGCTGGATGTACAGTTAATCGAATAAACATCTAACATGAATATTTAACATGCAGAGGCCAAACGCAGTAAGTCAGAATAACATTAAGTATGAAGCTGTCATACACGACTAGTACATGCACACACATAAACACTTGTACATACTCTTGATAATTAGGAAGTTTAATATAACTAAAATACAGAAATGACGAGTCATTTGAAATTGTCTCTTATTAAAATATAATTTGAAATTGCAAAAGAACAGGTATAACATACAGTGGTGCTTTTGTATGATTGTAGAAATTAGACAATATGTAAAAAATCAAATCTTACATCGCTAAACTGGTGCCGTCAAATAAAAAAGCAACAGCTTGTTATGTAACAAAATTAACAAAAAAGAAGTTTTAGTATTGTTATTGATGTTTTCAACCATGTACTTTTATAAAACACTGTTACAACAATTATATATTATTGTTTTGCATATAACACGTGTACTTTAAGTACTAATCTGTTTCTGGATTTATAACGTTATGTTTGACTTACTTGCATATTACGATTATCCTTTATAATGTACATACTTATGTTGATTTATATTCTGTAATTTACATATGTGTATATATTTCACTGTTTTGTTAACTGTATATAAATGCCATAGTGTAAATACGGTATGCTCTCCGCTCGCGGAGGAAAATGGTGTATCTATCCCTAAATATGAATACAAAGTAAACTTTTAAAACTTGTTTTAAAATTTCAATAATCAAAAATGGTAAAAAGAAGCCTGTGGATTTATCTAATGTCATATTCTTGAAGCCAATAAAAATTACGAGATTTGTGATTCTTCTCTATAGCCTTAAAACACCCATGCTCATGTTTATTTATTTAAGCGTGGCTAAATGTTTCTCACGAATGTTTACGTTATATAGATCGACAACGTTGAAAAGCGTAGTATAGACAAAGAAATTACAGATTCCCTAACATGTGTTTGGTATGTTCAAACCACAATATTTATTTTAAAAAAGGAAACATAAAATGTGCATCAAACATAGATTAAGTTAGAATAGGATAACACACAAACTTGTCTTACATGTTTGTATTAATCAAAAATGCAAAACAGTTAAAGCGTATTATTATTGATCTCCAGAATTGATGTTTCGAATTGAAATACTATGCGTTTGTGTATTACAAGACACATGTGATGATACAATTAACCAATCAAGAATCCAGCAAAATAACTGTAAAAGCCTCCCCAAAAAAATAGTTTCCCAGTGTACGCCACCACGGATACCTTATCCCCCTTGTTTAAACCCATCACAGTCAAACCAGATGCAGTATCATAATTACCTTCTTGACGGTGTGTATCTGCAAATAGTCGTAACGTAATATTACCGTTCTTCAATAAATGTACTTCCCCACTATAAGCATACGATGAGTTTAAATACAACATCATATATTTTACTGCGAACTGGTACTGCCCTGCTGCTGGTGCAGTGAATACCCCGGTAGTGCCGTTGTAGCCTCCACCGAGGTTTGTGTCCACCTTGTCGAAGACGACCGCTTGGTTCTCTCTGGTTCCCTGTATGTCGGATGACGAATATGCGTAAAACGATACCATATCTGAAACATAATATATTTCTTACAAGTTGTATGGTTTATATGTTAACACATACAGTCTAGTTTACAGACATAATCAATATATAATTTATGTACGAGGGTTTAATGATAAATATTTAAACACGATACAATTTCTGAACGTTTTCTAAACATATACTTCGAAGCATCATGTAAAAAAAGTTTTAAATGGCATATAAACACGATGCGGTGTATGACGTCGAAAAAAGTCACAATTTACGAAATTAACCACAACTACATTTGTTTTTTGTTTTTATGAAGTTAATATTTTATTGCCTCTCATGTGTTTATTTTCAACGAAATGCTAGAGATATCAAATCATGTTTTGTTTTAACTAATTTTCACTATTTTTCAAGAAGTTTGGACAAGAGCGTTAAATCGGCCATGTTGACTAAATTAACTAAAAGTTTTCTGCAAAGTACAACGTTGTCTTGAGTACCAATCTACCTTAGTTTGAGGCAAACGATGTACATTAAGAAGAATATTAGGTGTTTTATGGAAGGTGAATCTTTGAAATATGGCAAAGCGTCGCTGGCGTCAGGTTTTTACAATTGCATTCAGTGATGTTTTATTTATAAATAAGCACAGAGGTACTATCATACAGTCTAAACAATATTTATGTGAAAGAAACTCCTCAACAGATTTAAACACCACAAAACCTTTCAGCGAGGGCTTCACCAAACATTATATTTTTAGATGTTTTCAATGATAGTAGGTTTGAAAAAGTGCTTTGGTAACTGTGTCCATGGTTGCAAAATGGCCGCCTCTGAATGGCAATAATAAATATGGTAATAATAAGATATAAATTTAAGTTGAACATACATTAATTATTGTTTTCTGTAAATTTCATGAAAATAAGTAATCAAATTACAAAACAGCAATAAAAGTCCATAAATTGATCGCATGACCGCGTATATGCCGAATAGATTAAATGCTAACTATTGAAATTACAAAATACATTGTTATTTTACGGTGAAATTAATTCATCAAATGGTCATATATTGTGAATATTGACACAATGCCGGATTATTGTTTACCGTTTTCCTGTTAGTGTGAGCAAACGACGTAACCAATAGTCCTTAAATCATGTTTTATTATTAAAAACGGATAAGTACTTAAAGAACAGCGACACCAGGCAATTCTCTTTTGCATAGACTTCTAGGAACTACATAAGTGTAAAATAATTTGATCACACGGTTAAATGTCACCACATACAAAAATTAATGATACATAGACGGTTAAAAACTTTACATTGTATAATGTGCTGACTACATTTATCCCAAGAAGTTGAATTAATAATCAGGTGTAGACCAGCACATATAGGGTTACTTAGATGCAACTCGTAATACTTGAGGAACAAGGCTGCCGGTTGCAGATACGGTAGTCATGGTAATCGCCGTAACAGTTGTCACCGTTTGTGCAGGTACGCATGCGCGACTCGAGCTCCCCACCACACGTGACCGGGCAGCCTCCCCACGCTGACCAGCCAGACCAGCCGCCATGGACTAAAACAAATATTTGCAGTATGCAGTTATTTGAATAGACTTAAGGTGGAACAGGACACCCGAAATGACGTCGTTTTTGACGTCAAAACCAGCGTTTTTAAGTTGACGACAGTGGATGGTTGTATTTTAAAATAATTTGTTTATTTAATATGTGAGATAATTTACAGGCGCATTAAATGAAAGCCAACACAATTGTCTTTCATTTGATATAAATTTGTCTATGTAAGAGGAAAATGACATGGTTCATTTATTCACTGTGTTTACTAGTTTTGTAAATTAAAAGAGTTGTTTTTTAATCAAACTCAGTTTTAAAAAAATTGACCCGAGCGATTTTCTTTTAAAGTTACTAAATACGAGTTTAATTTATTTTAAATAAATTTACAAAAAAAAATAAACGAAATCGTTCGAGCCGTTTTTGTTTAATACAACGTTAAACTTACCCAGTACACGTCAAAATCGGTGCAAAAGCACGACGTCAGTGTATACTTACGTTCGCGTGGATATAAGTTACATATCAGTTAGAATTGGCGGCGTCTGGCATACTCTTGTAATAAATTAAAAACACTGATATACCTTTAAATTGTATTATACAAAGATTAAACGTATCACAATGCTTAAATCACGTACTTACCATAATTGTTATTTTACTATTATCTATTCGTGCGAATGTTTCAATGTTGAAATGATAATGAGTTTTTATCGTAGGCGGGGCGCCGTACGGGTGTTATAGAATCGTTCTATAACATATATCGTTATAGACGCCGTACGGTGCATGTTTATGGTTTATGACCAAAGCATTACCTTGCATTTAGGAATTTCATTAAACTGCTTACATTACTTATTTATATAATAAATTTTAACACAAGACACCCGCAACTTATAATATCAAAACATATTAATTAATGCAATACTTTATTAAATACTACATGTCGGAAAAAACGGCCTATTTCGATATTTAAAAACTTTAACTGCCGAAATTAAATACATTGTACATGCATGTACTACATGTATGTAATTAATCCGGCGCTGGATGTTGGTAAGTACGTAATATATTTTGAGACTTAAAGACTTTACAAACCTCAACATTGTAGTCTAAGTTTATTATGTGTATTAATGCTCATGTATGTGTTTGATATCAGTTTTGACGGTTGGAGTAAAAATTCTTAAACGCTATAATCGCCGTAAGGGCTCTGTGTGCGCGCCGTGAGAACGCTGTGTGCGCGCCGTGTGTGCGCCGTGTGCGCGCCGTGAACACGCTGCAGCAACTGCTTGCGCGCTGTGAAAACATCATGGACGCTGTAAAGACGCTGTAGGGACGCTATGAGGACGTTGTGTATACACTATAACTGGCAAATTTGATATTTTAGGCGTATTCCGAGGCGATCCCACAGCGCGCTGACATTGTGTTAGAACGCTGTACAAACGCTGTGGCAACGCCGTTTGGTGTGACAGGGGCTTTAATGAAATTCCTAAGTTTAGTACAACGTCTAATGGCAATGTGTTTTTTAGAAAAATGTTATCAGTTGAACATTATAATTAACTCAACGTTTGTCCTAGCGCATATATTGTATATTGTATAAAAATATTTAGTGCCAGATTTATGAAATAGTCACTATGAATTTTTTTTTTCTTCAAGTATTTATAACAGAAGTATGTCACAAGCCGCGAATAAAAGGAAAATGTATCTTCTATTCACGCTGCCGTCAGTCAACAATGACGCCGCGTTGCCGCCTCTACTTTGACGGATGCTGTGCGACTTTACCGTAATATTAAACAAGAACGGCTCGAACGATTTCTTTCAAATTTGCTGTGGTTATGTACAACCAATCAAACTTTATTTTAATTGTTTTTAGAAAAAAATCGCTCGGGTCTATTTTTTTAAAAACGTATTTCAATTAAACACAGCGTTTTTAATTTACAAATTTAGTAAACAAAGTGAATAAATTGAGCATGTTAGTATCATCATACATAGACAATTTTCATATCAAATGAAAGACAATTCTGTTGGCTTTAATTTAATGCGTGTGTTAACAATCTCACATGTTAAATGAACAAATTATTTCCAATTGCAACCATTCACTGCCATCGACCTAAATACGCTGGTTTTGACGTCAAAAACGACGTCATTTCGGGTGTCCTGTTCCACCTTAAAGTACTTTTTAATCAAAACAGTTGTGTAAAATGCTTGTGTACCACTAGTGATGTTTTCAGGGCAGGGCTGCCGGTTGCAGATACGGTAGTCATGGTAATCGCCGTAACAGTTGTCACCAAAACGATCTGGTTTAGGGTTTGTGCACGTGCGCATGCGCGACTCGAGCTCCCCACCGCACGTGGCCGGGCATCCTCCCCAGATCAGCCGCCATGGACTGAAACGATGTGTATATTAAATATACAATGATGAAAAACAGAATCCTATGATTGATAGATAAATCGCCACATAACACATTTTTCATGTTCATACAGTGAATTCCATGGATATACTGTATGAAAATCTTTTTTGCATGCAATAAATATTTACGTATGGTCCAAATTTATTAAGTCAATATAAGCAACGTTCCTTATGCACAAGGAGACCCATGGTGCAGACACGGACATGAAGACGAAAAAGTTGTAAACAATGCGTGTACGATTGTTAATTTCGAATTTAGTTCAAATTGATATGGGTCAGATATCAACACCTATACTCACTGACGTACAACGTTATGATGATAATACAATGTTAATATTTGCCGTATATAAAATGGTAAACAAAAACTAGTTGCGGCGTCAAAGTTACCAGGGCAAGGGTCAAGAGTGCACGGCATGGTGTCTCTGTCCGTTCCTGAGCAGTTAACCCCGCCATGTGCAGGGGCAGGATTTGTGCAACTGCGCGTGCGTATTTGAGTTCCGTTAGCGCAGGTGACGTCACACTTGGTCCATTGTGACCACGAACTCCAATTGCCGTCGACTAAATTAGCATACCGATAATATAATAACGACAAGAAACTGACATATGGTGTGTTTTGTTTGAAAAACACTAACAACACAAATAACATTTGTGGTAAATGCAAAACAATTCTCCGGTATAAAAAAAGATCATTTAAGTCAAAAAGATGTTCAATTATACACTGTTTCAAGCAATTTAGGTGAGTGTCAAGTCTAAGGGCACCATGACAAAATGACTTGTACAAAAACAAACACGTAAAACAGTACGAAACACGCATAACAGCAAGACGTAACAAGCATTTAGAATAAACTGTTTTTAAAACTAATGATAACGATGCATGTTTTGAGTGCCATTGAAGGACTTACCCACATTGCAAAGCTTGCAAAAGCGTGGACATACGACCTTGGCGTGGTTAACATCACCGCAAATTCCAAATAAGGTATTAATGTGAGCACAATCCACAGCGGGATCGTCTTTACAGTCGGTTGCTACAAAATTATTTAATAGTGTAGTGTTATGCATAATGATTAAATGTTGCATATCTACATGTACACTGTAGTAACATAATTATGTAAAATTTACCAAGTATACACCTCTTAAATAAAAGCAACTCAAACTATTGGCGACGGCCATTTGAGATTTCAACTTACGTAGGAAATGTTGACAAAGTTGATTGTTACACAGGTCCTTCGAACAGCATTCATGGCATCCTGTCTGACGCTCAGATAGCACATGTTTTCCAACTATACCAGGGGCCGGGTTGTTCACCAAACAAACCTGAGATATTTCATGTTGTGTGTGCGCTTATGATTTAGGATGAATGTCAACTGACATATAATAAAGGAATGATTCGTACTTTTCTGCTGTTCATGCAGTTTTAACGCGCGCGCAAGAACTGGCAAATTCATATAGCGAGCGTCAGGTTTTCCTTTAGAAAATAAAAAGCCAATGTGAATTGATGAGTACTAGTATGTATGATTGTATTTGAAAATATATTGATGAATTATATATTTGAATAAAACATGCTGATAACCTGGTTTGAACTGCAGCCCATGTCAAATCGTCCAAGACTCGCCGGAACTTCGTTCACAAACATGCCTAGAACATTTACAATAAATATGCATTTTGAATACGGTATAACACGTTTGCACAAATTATATAATTACATGTGAATACTCTTGTCAGTTTTAGGTTTGAAAACAAACTGAATTCCCTATTTCGATTAGAGGACTGTCAATGTAGGTTTGACTGGGTGTCATTTAGTATCGAAAGATACATATATATCAATAGTACAAGTCGTATTATTATAGGTCACAGTGGATTTACAAACAACAAGATATGGATACCTCGTCATTTTGATAGGCAACCGTAGATTCACAAGTGGAAGGGCCGCTCACGTTCAAGCAGTTATAACATGTCAGGCCATGAGCAGAAACAGTTATAATGTTCATAACCAGTTTTTGATATGGACACGTATACAACAATTGATATTTCTTTTTTTCCTTAAAATATGTTTTCAAATATGATAAAATACCGTTCTATGAAAAAATTTCATAAAGAGACGTTCAAAGAATATCTCTTCAATTCATGTTTCGCATGCAATGTACGCAGGTTTCAACGCGATTTTTATATATTTTGGCAATTGATCAAATTTTGATAAACAGTGACGGATTTAAAACGTATTGCATCATTACCTGTCATAAACGTTGTGGTAAGAACAAGAGATGCAATATCTGAATAAAATATCACATATTTTCAGATATACAATAAACTATATATGTTTAAATGTCAATAAATAGCAGTATTCACAAAATGTATTTGATGCTATTAGGTGAGTCTTCAGAATTGTTGCTTTTAAATATAAGGTCACTAAGGTGACGATGCCAGAATCAATTTCTTAAACTGATTAAGAGAGATTACATGTTTACACTTTGACTCGTTAAAATTATTCAGTCTGTCTTAAAACATAGAATTGATATAAAAATAATAAAACATTATATTATTTCAAAACCGTATATTCACAGTATCGTCTCCTTATCAATATATAAACTAATTAATATTAAAATATATATTACAGAAACATAATTAAGGTAGAAAAATAATGCAGATAGTATTCTGATGATTTGTTTTAAGTTTGATAAAAATACTTCTTGCTGAAGGAATTGTAGTTTTAGGAATGTTTCGTTTCCGAAATACATGTCAAACATTTCATGTTGGTATTTAAGATCCAAATAAATTCTGCAACATTAGCCTAAATACATTTTCAGTACGTTTAGAAACGTTTTGTGTCCAACATGCAAAGAGGGGGTTTAACCTCATATAATACAAATTCGCTTTGTCATCATGGCTCTATTTCACGTGTGCTGTGTGCAATTTCGTCTTCAAACTGACACATTTAATGGCGAATGCGTGTCCGTTTGTATAACCCTTGCACACAGCTCTGCCAATTTAAGATTCCATTCCATGAAACGTCGTTTCAATTACACGATAAACATATCATTATGCTTAATACAGAGTGTACTAGTCTGCTATCAGGACATAAGATCAAAGTAAGTAAGTGCGACCTTGTTAAAGTCGCAGTGCATAGACCAATCATAGTGTACATAAGGACTCTTTGTGATGTTGAATTATATCATAATAACATAAACACTGCATCAAGCATATTTGCCTCATATTATTAAGTAAAGAGGCTGGCTCAGAGATCAAAGGTATTAATTATAAGATAAACAGTGTATAGTGCAATAAAATATGTGATAAGTGTGTTTAAAAATATGGGTCTTTTAAATTAAAGTGCCTCACAATGTAGATATATTTTAGACATGTATAACTCATCCTACGCATTTTCATTGATTAGTATTTTTTTCCATTTCGTTTCATTTTTATATTTTTATTTATAAAGCTAGACATTGTACGAATGAAGTCGTACGCCAGTGAGTATCTTCTCGCTGCTTGCTCGGTGATATTAGCGAAACGTACTTGTTTACTAAAACACTGTGTGTAAGCTGCTATGTCGATTGTTACTAGTACTCTGGCATTGGTTTTAATTTAGTTAATTCACGGGAATTGCCCCGGAAGCGAAGTGTATATACAGAGCCAAACATGACACAGCAAAAACCTATTCCTTTCTAAAGCCTTGTTCACACTGTCCCGGTTTTCAGTCCCGGCTTTGCCATGGTGTGGATACCGGGGCCAACGGCACCACACCGTAGCGATTTTATTCATACGTCCGTTATACCCCTGTTACACTAGAGCCCGTTCGTACCCGTTCGAACTACGTTCTCGAAATTTTATAAAACGAGTTGAGGTCGGGTTGAAACAGGCATATTTGGTCAAACGATGGCTAGAATACGATTGCAACAAGTTCACATACCGTTATTGACTCGACTATTCCGTCCTCAGACCGTTAGCAGACCGTTCAGAACGGGATAAATCGGCAATGTACAACGTTTTCAAACAGTCCTAATCCGACTCCAGCCAGTTCAAGTCCGTTTCGTTACTAGTTCTATTTCGTTCCCATTACGTCCACTCTCGTCCAAAACTCTACCACCTTATTTACAGACCGTTCAACTCGACCACAGTACGACCTCATTCTGTCCTCAGTACGTTCAGATCGTAACTGCGCGCATGTCCTGGTCCGACCTATAAAAACTCGGCAGGTTTCAGCTAGTCCTCATTCTAGTTTGACGCTTTAAACCAGTAAAAAATACCCAAGCATGCCTCCAAGCATGCCTCCAAGCATGCCTCTAAGGAAGAACAGAAGCAAACGTAAAAAACGCCGATCCTAAAACCACACAGACTGACACAGACTCAAGAACAGACTGTTCTCGCCCAACCCGTTACTGAAAATGATGCCCCACCGCAAAACCCACCGTCTGACAACTCTAAGTCAGAGGGCCAGATGTCCGTTATATATGTTAAATATGTGACTATTATATGATCCTATGAGAGGACGCCCCGTATGTATACCCTCCTGATTTTATCGTACTGCAAACGGAATTGTCGTTAAAAGGACTGGATACAAATGCAACAACTCGTACTGAACGCCAATAGAACGTACTTAGGACGTACTGCAAACGCTTAGGACTGTGTAGAAACATGTTAGGAACTTTTTGTTTTGATTTTATCAGAATAACACTGAGTAAGGACGCACCAAGAACATTATGCGATCTAGTAAGGTCGGTCTTTGGACGAGATGAACGAGTTAGAAACGGAAACGGGCGTTACGAGATTGTACATCTTACACCAACTCGATCGCACTACGTCCCAGAACGTACTTAGTTCGATCGCAGTACGACAGTTACGTTCGCAATACGACTATTTCGTTTTCTGTATGATGGCACAACGTCTTATTTCAGGACGGGATGGCTTTCAAATTGTTGATTCGGTTAAAAATTTTGAGAGGCCATCTTGACCAAACTCGTCCTAACTCGTCCAATAACGTTCGTAAACATATCTCAATAGGTTGCTACTACGACCACTCCGTTTTCACGCCGTTCAATCCTGTTCGGTTCGAACTTTTAGGTCGTACTGAGAACTAGTATAAGTGTAACAGGGGTATTAAATTAAAGACTAAAACGCTAACATATTTAAACTAAAGGTCAAAGGAATGTATGTACGTGTACCTTGTTTGTAATATAATGTACATATTAAGGTAATCGAAACACTCTCGTATATTTTGTTAACAGTAATTGCATCGATAAGTAATACGTTAAGCAGTGATAGCATGAACTATTATTAAAAGTCAGGAGTTTTCTATTATTTGTTTAAATTTTGAGTACGTGTGATCGTATACATTTGTTGCAAACATATGAAAACCAACAGTCTGACTAGAATGTTATTGTTCTCTGTGCTTCGTGCTGTTCTGTGTTCTTTTGTACGGGCAATTTGTCATGGCACCCGTAAATCTGACCATAGCTAAATTGTTCATACTATTTTGTATCGGAACATCTCTTTAACTAATAAAAAATTATAAAGAGAATCAATTTGACAATAAAATTAATTACAAACATGTCTTGCCGTTCGCTCTTAAAGTACTTAAATATTTTGTCAATGCGTGTCAATGCGTGACCTGACTTACCTCTTTTTTTCTAAACATTATTTTTTTCTATGTCGTACCACTGTAAATATCACGCTGTGTTGTATTTGTTAGCAAACTGTAGTATACGAGTTATGGCGACATACAGTTGTTACGTTATTAATTCTGTTACTAATACTTTTATTACTATGAGTTCGTTCGAAATCAGAACAGTTCCGTTTGTCGTTCAGCATATACAAATCAAATAGCTAGATACATAGAAACGCATAAACCGATGTTTAATACATGGTATATAACATCGTTTAGAGGTCCACACAAATGTACTCTGTAGTGTAGTGACAAATGATATGACGTCGGCGCCATTTTGACACAGTGATTACCTAAGAGGACACCTTGTTTAAGCTATATTTAGATTTAAATCAAAGTGCATGACCTTGCATGTCTTAATAACTAAGCGTAATGAAATATATTCTGTTCACTAGTTTTATTTCTCAATGCGCGTTCACTTCCTCAATCAAAATGCTGACAGATTAAAATTTGGCGCATATACTTAAAACAATAGAGCACAAACTCTAACGTATATAACGGTCGTGCTCGGCTCCGTGACTGTCTGCAATGTGATCATACATGTGTAGGCACGATATCTAATGGTAAGCTTACTCAGCGTCTTAGAAGAAATCACCAAAACACACACACACATCATCATCATCATCATCATCCTCATCATCATCATCATCATCATCATCATCATCATTACCATCATCATCATCATTATCATCATCATCATCATCATCATCATCATCATCATCATCATCATCATCATCATCATCATCATCATCATTATCATCATCATCAT